>Ga0209290_1000049_pt1 | contig 114713 bp, 104 predicted proteins | sample EN1Hudsemesocosm_2_FD_184632 | JGI IMG/M metagenome (GOLD analysis project Ga0209290, IMG submission 184632) | Methane-oxidizing microbial communities from mesocosms in the Hudson Canyon - EN10B Hudson Canyon (SPAdes) (version 2) | ecosystem: Environmental > Aquatic > Marine > Cold seeps...
TTGAGTGATACGTAGAGGTTATTACGCCTCCCCCAATCAATCACTAAATTGATGATATGAGTCGTTAATTTATAACTTATCCCTTAATCGCTGAGCTGAGCGCTTCGGCAAGCTCAGCAACGTGTGGTTTAAATACTATTGTTTCATGAGTTCCAGATATTTCATGAACATGAATAGGGTTTTGAGATAATTTACTCCAACCGTAAGTCAGATCTTGGCTCGAATGACGGTCTTCTTCTAATGCAGGGAAATTCTCGTGATATTGAGAAACTTCACTGGCACGAAAATAATGAAAAGCCTCACATCCAATGGCTTTTCATGTATTCCAAACGCATGCTGGAAGCTGAAGCTTTAATTGTTAGGTTTAACTGCTGTTTTTCAGGGTGTTTTTTACTTGTGATTAAAAGAGCTGGATTAGCTTAAGAGCTAGAGTCTTCGGTACTTGTTTTATGATCAAGTTGTCTTAAAATATGATGAATATGAAGGCAGTGGTGCTGATAGTATGATGAAAGGTATGGTGGTTAAATCCTAGCTAATATGGATTACTAATGCGAAGTTATTGAGGTATCTAGATGATAATTTGTTTAAATATTTTGATAAAGTATAATCGCCGCGCAATAAGGTATTCCATATAAATATAATAGGGGATTTATGACACTCTGCTGTGATTTAGTCGCACCCACACCCACGCCCACACCCACAACTGAAAAAATAAACACTGATACAACAATTAAGAATGTAAGGGCGCTACTGCTTTCTTTTGGTTACTTGAACAATTATCAAACTCTTTATTTCTCTACATTTTCAAACAATAGACCCACACCCACAACTGAAAAAATAAACACTGATACAACAATTAAGAATGTAAGGGCGCTACTGCTTTCTTTTGGTTACTTGAACAATTATCAAACTCTTTATTTCTCTACATTTTCAAACAATAGAAATAAGCGGCTAGCAATAAAGCAACATGCTGAAGGTTTTACTAGCTTCTTTGAAAAAACCGAACATGATCGAGAAAGGTCTTATAGTACTTGTTGGATGTCCGATTCTGGTAGGACCATAGGTGTTTGTAACGATGAAGAACGACCAAGCCTTGCGGAATTATCTGATTCAAACTCTGCTTCCCGTAGAAAATTCAAACGTAAGGTTAGAAAACTTTGGACAGAGCTATTTCAATTGGATGATGATTTAATTTTTGAAACTGAAAACTATTCAATAATTAGTCGATTATCTAAGAATATATTTGAACTTAGTACGAGAGAGTTTAGGAATGAAGTTTATTATCCTGTAGCTTTTGTTAAAAATGGCACTCCGATAGGAGGCGCTTATTTACATATTTGGCAGAGCGGTATTTCTGAGCAGCTTAAACTTCCTCGTGCCCCTTTAAATGAGGTTCCAATTAAGGAGTTCTATACGGGTGGGTGTTTATTCGGGAGTTCGTTATACGGGATTGATCAGAATGGCTACAAACACTCGCTAACAAGCCCCCATTATGAAATTGATGACGACGTTTTCATTCAAAGTATTGAATGTCCTTTTTCAGGTCACCCCGATGAACTTTTAACAATGCAGTCATTAGTTAATAAAGTTCCTTTAATGAAAGCGCTTGGCCATGAAAAAAACATAATACTTCGATTTCATTTGCCGTTGTCGAATTATATTCTTTATGGCCTTAATTGGTTTTTGCTTGGAAAAATGAGCCACGATGCGTTTGTAGAATATACAAATATCGTTAAAGCTAGGGCTATTGCGCAAACGGCTATCTTGAAGCAGTTTGGAGAAAAGCATGATATCAACCTTAATATAAGTACCAGTATTGATAATTTAGGTCTCTCTGAAGGTTCTGCTAAAACATTAGTATCAGATTTGTTTATAAAACTTGGTCTAGAAGGGTCTTATGATAAGGATGGTTTTAATAATATTGGCTCTGATACATATTCTTTAGTTGTAAATAAAATTTGGGCGTTCTTAATTAACCAGAATAGTGATGTGGGTGAAGTGTGGCGTCATGGTTTTGAAAAAATGCATTTAGGTGAAATAGACTTAGACCATAGTAATCTGCTTACCATTAACTTTATGGACTATAGTGCAAATTTAGCTTTAGCTGCACGTCAACATTCAGACCGCGAAGTTGCTTCTTTACTACCCTCTCACGAGGGACCAGTATCGCATTGGTACAAAAAGGTATTTGCAGAAAAATATGGCCCCGTACTATGCATTCAATGGCTCTCGCCAATTCAAATCAATATAGCTGATTTTAGGGACAGAGTTTTTTATCTAGAACACTATGTTAAAGAGTTGTCTATGCTAATGGATAAAGAAGTGCCGTATTTAAGCTACTTACAAACAGCATCTGTCGCTTTAGACTCTGTTGAAATGGCTGGAAACATCGCTTTAGAATTACATGAGATTTTTTCCGAGCATGAAGCACAACTATATGAACAAGAAAATATAACTACTATTTAGGAGCAAACATGAATAAATTTTTGCGTATTAAAATTATTATTCCAATTAATAATAGCTCTTATAATCAGGAGCTCAAAGACGTTGCAATGCAAGTAGCGTCTCCTGATGTAGTAATTGACGTTGATAATATAAAAGCTGGTAATGCTTCTATTGAAAGTCGTTGGGACCGTATGATTAATGCTCCTTATGTTGTTGAAATGATTCTTGCAGCAGAAAAAGAAGGTTTTGATGGTGTATTTGTCTCTGACTTTGACTTTTGTGGGGTAGAAGAAGCTCGGGAAGTCGCTAATATTCCAGTTATTGGTGGTTTTCGTGCGAGTGCATATACCGCAATGATGTTATCAGAGCGTTTTGCCATAATAACTATTCTTGATAGTGTAGTTGATTTGCAACAATCACATACACGACTTTTTGGTATTGAGCCGAATTTTTCGACTATTATTTCGGTAGACCTGAGTGTGCATGAATTAACACAAAGAGATATCGTTATTGAAAGGGTGTTTGAGTGTAGTGTGCAAGCGATTGACGAGCAGGGGGCAGATTCAATTATTTTAGGGTGTACAGGCTTTATGCATGTTGCTGCTCGTGTAGCAGAAAAGCTTAAAGTAAAGTATAAAGTCAATATCCCTGTTATCGACCCAAATCATGCGGCAGTGAATTATTTAGAGCTTCTAATCAGGAATGGCCAGTCTGCAAGTGGTCTTACTTATGCGAGTCCGCCAAACTTTAAAGGTTTGCAGTAATTGTGATGAATAGAAGGGTTGATATAAGACTCGTTATATTTTCTATTACTGAGATAGATCTGATGGAGATGTTGTAGGAGAGTAACTATATTACTTTCCTACAACCATTTAGGGCTTTAAGTGATTAATCTTCTTTCCATGCCCAATTCATAGTGAGCTTGCCTTGCTCTTTATAAGCACCGCTAAAGGCGGGGTAGAGACTTTTAATATGCTCGGCAAACATGTCAAACATCGCTGGTTTACGCATAGGCGCATCCGCTTGGATTGTAAAAATTGCCATTTCAAAAGAACCGCTTTCCTGAAATTTACTACTGATGGATGGATTTGAGAGCGGTTCACCGTCAGGCGTCATACAGCAGATCATGTCTGGCCCTAAGATATACGTCGGTTTTTCAGCATCCCAATTAAACGCGCCTAAAAATTCGTTCAAGTAAGGTAGCTCGAGAATACTACTCTCCATTTCGACTACAACAATTCCGCCATCTAACGCGCCAACAGATTCTTCTTTAATGGCGATCACTTTACCTGTTCCTAGGTAACTATATATTTTACCAGTTGCCTTAAGCACTTCAGTCACACTATCAACAGGGGTAAGTGAATCTAATGCACCGCCAATGTCTTCAGCCAGTCTTAATGAACCTCCAATAGCCGTTACATCAGCACCTGTTCCTTCTTTTAATTTTTTTCCACTAAAGGGCCAGAGCGCAATGGCGCCCGCTTTATGTGAAGAGAAGTCAGGGTTGGTCGTAAGTACTTCTTGTGCCCAATCTTCGACTTGCTCAGCGGTATAACCTTCAGGGCATTCAACAACCGGATTACCTGCAACGCCTACGGCAGATAAAACTGCTGGTGTTGGTGCAATGCCAACTTGGTTGAAGGTTGTTGAGGGTAAGGTGGGTACGGCTCGTCCAGCGCCATTTGCATCGACTAAGGGGATATTATTATATGCTGCAACAAGCATGGGAATTACACTATTGGCGGCGCCGACTTCAATCGCCGCCACATAGTCGAGCTTGCCGTAGGTTTTGGCAACCGTATTAAAGGCTTTGCTCGGCGCGGTATCAAATGTCATACCTGCTGCCCCTTGAGGTGAACCCATTCCTGCTGAAATAGCGATGCCTGCATCATCGGGTACTTCGCTAATATCGATTACTTTTATTTTGTCGGTAACCTTAAATATATTTTCAATAATGAAAGGTGTGATTGATAAAGGGCCGCCACCGCCACTGCCTAAAAAACAAGCGCCCTTAGTGATTTTGATTACTGCATCTTTGTCGATCTCACGCATTTTTACATATCCTTATTTATTATATTATCAGTGACTGGAGTTTGATTTTTTCTAAAGTTTATAACTAAGTTCAACCATCAAATTTCGACCTGGTTTTGGATAGTCTGAAACCATTACGCCTGAAGGGCTCGCATCAAAATAGTTTTTATCAAAGAAGTTATAGATCGATGCTTTCATTTCTAAGTTCTTAATATAATTTTGTACCGTTAAGGCGAGATCAAGAGTAAAGAAATCATCGACATTAGATCGCGTGTCTCCCTCGGCTCTATTGAGGCTGCCACGATACATAAGGCCGGCATACATATTTACAAATCTTGAGTGACGGAAATTAAATGAGGCATTGGCTTTATGGATGGGCACTTCAGCAACGCGCTTGTTTGTAACTTGATCAACAGGGTATTGGTAGGTGTAATTAATCGCGAAATTTGAGCCATTTCTAAGCCGTGAAAAAAATTCAATTTCAGCGCCTTGAACTTTTAATTCACCTGAATTCCCATAGACTTTGGTCGCATTTTGTCCGGGCTCTGAGGTAATGACTTCTTCAATTTTGTTTTGAAACAACGTGATACCCGCTTTCATTCGTTTGGTGATGTCGCCATTCACACCAAGCTCGATGGTATCAATTTCTTCAGGATTTATATTTGGGTTACCGACAATGGCGGAGTTATTTGTATTATAAAGGTCGCCAAAAGTAGGTGCTCTAAATGCGGAGCCATATGTGGCAATAAAATTGTAATGATCTCTAAATTCCCACATCAGGCTTGTTCTTGGATTAAATGTACCGCCAAAGTCGCTGTAGTGGTCGTAACGAGCGCCGACGATTAGGCGAAGCTCTTTGTTTATATCCCAAATATCTTGTGCAAACGCGGCGAGAATGTCTCGATTTTTACTGATATTCCAATTTGCAATGGACGAAATATCTTGAAGCGGGCCCGAACCGTTATTTGTAAATAGGGCTACATTATATTGGCTCTGATGTTCAGCCATTAGCCCACCAAGAAACTTATGCTGGGAGCTTAATTGATATTCTAATTGAACTTCTGTACCAAATTTATCATGTTCGATCGGGCTTCTAAGCAATAAACCGTCTGGGCTTGCGTTACTTTCAGGCAAGGCTTCCCATAAATTATCAAACTCAAAGTGATCTAAGTAAAGCTTTGAAGAAAGCGTTAGTTGGCTTGAAAAGGATTTTCGGTAGCCAAAATCAAGGAAATATTCGATATACTCTTGTTCAGAATCATCACTCAGGGCATTAATGACTCCGACATAAGCGCCTGCTTGGCGTTTGAGGTATTTACCATTTAAAGTGAAATTCTCGTAGCCTAATTGAAAGCCAAAATCATAGCGTTGATTCCAATAATCACTTTGCCCAGATGCACCAATCGCATCAGACTCAACGTCACCTTTAAAACCATCAGTATCAAAGATATTGAAATTGGCAGCGACATTGAGCTTTCCTGATCGATTACCGTATAGCACATTAAGTTTTTTTGAGTCATAACTACCAGCACCTATCGCCACCGTTGTTCCATCAACATCTTTCGCTGTTTTTGTGATGATATTTATCACAGCAACAAAGGCATTTGCACCATACAGGGCTGAACCAGGGCCTCGAATCACCTCAACTCTTTTTATATTATCAATCATAATTGTATCGTAGCTAGAGCTCGCGCCACCATTAACTAAATTATTATTTGATGGGTGACCATTAATTAAAAAGAGTACTTTTTCGCCAAAATCTGTTTTAACACCTCTCACTTCAACGGATGTATTGCCAACATTCGTCTGGTTGATGCCTAAACCAGGAAGTCGTTTTAACGCATCCATTAGGTTTCGGGCGCCCATATTTTTGAGGTCTGAGTCAGTAATAATTGAAACCGTTGCGCCACTCTTTTTAATGTTCTCTAAGGTTTTGGTAGCAGTGGTCACATATGACTCTTCCTGTAACCATTGAATTTCTTCTTGAAGCGCCGTGAGTGATCTACTTTTAGCGTTTTGTTCTGTTGCTATGACGGAATGTATGTTGGCTAATAGCGTTAGAATTAACAGCTTCTTAATGCTACCTAGAAGAAGGAAGTTGGTGTAACGATGCATTTAAAGCCTCATCTTATCAATCGAAATTATGACGTATAATTTATTTAGCTGTAAGTGTAGTCAAAGCTTAAAGAATCGTGAGCTTTGTGGGCACAAAAATACCTTTTCCAACTATATTCTTTTGGTAAGTACTAGATATCTCTTGCCCACCTCATACTTGAGGATATAATTGGTTACTAAATATTCTACCTCTTTAATTCAGGTCGATTCATGGCAAAAACGAATACGCTCCTAATAATACCGTACGCTTTTCATGCGTCAGGTAATTTATACACCTTTGGTAAATTACAGAAAAGTTGGTGTGCCCTTGCGGAAATTCATGCGTTAGAAGGCTTATAAACTGTGTGGTCTAAGCAAGGGGAAATGGTATGGCGTCGTTTTCGACGTGTACCGGAAAGCGCTTTACCTAGAGATAGACGGTCTTGGGTTTTGGATGCGGGTTCGCTCACCAAGCGATTAGTAAAAGCTTCTCATGGTGATTTTTCGGTACGGGTGACATTTCAAGGCTGGGGGTACCCATCACGAGATGAAATGAAAGTGTTGAAAATACCCGTTCGACAAAAAGCACTCATTCGTGAAGTTGAATTACTCTGTTTTGGTGATGTGTGGGTGACCGCGAGAAGTGTTATTCCTTATTCAACCTTATCCGGTGCTGAAAAGCAGCTACAATTTATGGGTAACCGACCCTTAGGTGCTTTTTTGTTTAAAGCCAGAACCATGCATCGAAAGCCACTTGAAATATCGATGCCGATCTCGAAGCACCTAAAAGGTATTTATGGTCGTCGTTCGGTATTTTTATTGCATAACAAACCGCTGCTTGTGAGTGAATTATTTATGCCTCGTGTGTTTGAAACAATAGTGAACAATAAAACGTCGTAATAGTGACTAATAATAGTGTCGTTTTTCACATTTAGATTTGAGTAAGGAAAGAGAGAGCGCTTGTGATTAAAGTTTTTAATTCGAATATAAATAACTACTTAAAACTCGCCAGAGTGGATAAACCTGTCGGTATTTTTTTGGTGTTATGGCCAACACTTTGGGCATTATGGCTCGCAGCAGAAGGTGTACCTTCGCTTGATGTGCTGGCTATTTTTGTTGCCGGTGTGGTGTTGATGCGTTCCGCTGGGTGCGTCATTAATGACTTTGCTGATAGAAACATTGACGGTGACGTTGAGCGAACGAAAGACCGCCCATTAGTGACGGGTGACATAAGCGCTAAAAATGCACTGATTTTCTTTTCGTCTTTGTGTCTAATCGCTTTTTTGCTGGTGCTGCAAACAAATGAACTCACCATCTATCTCTCGTTTGGTGCGCTAATACTGGCGGCTGCTTACCCTTTTATGAAGCGCTATACCTACTTGCCGCAAGTTGTCTTGGGGGCTGCCTTTGCTTGGGCTGTTCCGATGGCTTATGCCGCTCAAACAAATGAACTCCCCACGATTATTTGGTTAATTTATACTGCGACGGTCTTATGGACCGTTGCTTATGACACGATGTACGCGATGGTTGATCGGGAAGATGATTTAAAAATTGGCGTAAAATCAACGGCCATACTATTTGGGCAGGCAGATCGGGGCATCATCGCCTTCTTACAGATTTTAGTCATACTGACTTTTTGTATGATTGGTGACCAATTAAAACTAGGTCAGTTTTACTTTTTGGGCGTTGTGAGTGCTTCGATCCTCTTTATTTATCAACAACACCTTATTCGGCTACGTTATCGTGAGGAATGCTTTAAAGCATTCTTAAATAACAACTGGGTAGGCTTAGTTATTTTTGTAGGGCTCGCTTTAGACTACGCCGTAAAATAATGATCACTAAACTGGGTGATCGCCTCATGGCTCTTTAGTTTAAAGACATGAGGCGATTAAGTGAGATTTTTGCACGGCCGCTATTAACGCAAAAACTTGTCATTCCGGTGTGCTTTTCGACCGGAATCCATTCTTTTTATACTAGCCTTCGTAATATTTACTTACCGTAGTCTGTCTGTCGTATTGCTATTTATTTCCATATTTATATTGCCTAAACCTGAATTTTCATTGACCCAAAAAGCCACTGCACCGCACACTGCGGCGGGTAACGCCAAGAAGTTTAATAAGGGGATCAGTGTTGCGCCAAAAACAACCACGCCAAACCCAAGTGCGGTAAGTCTGTGGGTAGATAAATAGTTTCTCATCTCAGAAAAACTCATTTTGTGATTATCCGCGGGGTAGTCAATATATTGAATAGCCATCATCCAGCCTGAAAATACGATCCAGCCAAGCGCAGCAAAAACATTTAAACCCGGAATAAGTCCCAGAATAAAAAGCCCTAGCACACGCGGTAAATAGTAAAGGATTTTTTGTAATTCGCGCTTCACTGTACTTGGAATGAGCTTCGCAAGCTCTAGCCAGGAAAACGCAACTTCGTTGTCTTTTCCCGTTAGATGTTTTTCTGTCATCTCCGCGAGATAGCCATAAAATGGCGCGCCGATTAGGTTAGCCGCTGCGATAAAACCATAGAACAAGGTCATTAATATAACGATTAAATAAATGCCCCAAAATAACCATTCTAAAAAGCCAAGCCATTCAGGCATCCAGCTTAACAAATAAGCCATCCAGCCTGAGAATAAACTTTTTGCCCAGAGGATTAATACCGTAAATAAAGCGATGTTGACGCAAAAAGGGACGAGTAAAAATAGTCGAAACTTTGGCTGAAAAATGATTTTGAACCCTAGAATGAGGTAGCTAAAACCTCGAAATAAATTGCCATTCATGAACATGCCTTGGTGTGATATCTATGAAGTGTACTTACCATTTTGTTAGCTTCTCCATAGATAATTAAATTCCTATATAATGCGGCTTCAACTACGTTGCCAGCAAAAGAGATTATACAGTTTTGAAAGCCTTATATTTGTTACATACTTCAATAAATTTTTTAATTCAAACCATTTGGTTGAATAAATTGTTATTTTATATCGCGGTTATTGTGGGCTGTGTGATTGCTTTTTCACCCGCTGAGGCAGGCTTACAGCCACAGTTAAATGATAAGTTTTTACATATAACCGGCTTTTTTGTGATGGCTTTTCTGGCACATTTAGCTCACCCCTATGCTAAAAAAATGCACATCATCATTGGCCTAGCAATATTGGGTTTAATGATAGAGCTTATACAAGCGTATTTGCCTTATCGTGATTTCTCATTATGGGATTGGTGTGCTGATATCTTTGGGGCGGTTCTATATTATCAAACGGTTGCGGTGTCTTTAAATCACTTGTTTTTTAATGGGATGAAGCATAAATCCGTACCTGATTAAACTCTTCAAATTCATTCAAATCAGGCCATGTGCGTGCTTCAACGGTCGTTTGAAGCTGATAGTGATTCACCGGTAAGGTTTTTACACGTGAGTCGGCTAATAACACTTCATTGGCGATGTCTGTAAATTGGTTTAAAAGCGAAAAGTTATCTCGGTCATAAAGCACATCAGCCGCAGTAATTAAGTCGATCGTTTCGTTTACTTCAGATAAATTTTTGATGGTGTGAACGGTTACTTTATTCTCTTGTGCATTCACTTTTGTGGCGTCGAGCGCATCTTCATCAATATCGCAAGCATATACGCTTTTAGCGCCAGCTAACGCGGCTGCTATGGCTACAATTCCTGAGCCACTACCCACATCAACCACCACTTTGTCTTTTACTCTTTCAGGGTGAGAAAGAATAAATTGCGCTAATACTTGGCCGCTCGCCCAACAAAATGACCAATAGGCAGGTTCAGCGACCACCGCTTGTGCTTCATCATGGCTTAAGGGCCCTTCTAACACTAGAGGGTCAAATAGATGCAGGCTGATTGTTAGGCATCCGGCGGGTTGGCTTATTGCGACACGCCCTTTTGCTAGGGTTTTATGAAGGTTATCATTGAGCTTGTTTAGGTTAATCATAGAAAACGTTTTCAACGTAAATTAAAGTAAGTTGGAGGATTAATCGCTTTTCGTTGACGATTTAGGGCAGCTATTTTAAGCTGCCACGTTGATCGTAATATAATAAGTATAAGTCATCCAAACAACCACCTAGCGGAATACAATTATGGAAAATATCACGGATAGTGCAGATATAATGACCGAGTACATGGACATGGCTTATAAAATGGCAATTGAATACGGACCTAAGTTTATTCTCGCTATTTTGACATTGATAATTGGGCTTTGGGTGATTAAACGGTTTGTGACCTCTACCAAAAATCACTTTATATCGAAAGCAGACCCTACATTAGGTTCATTTATTGGTAATTTGTTGTCAACCTTATTAAAAGGTATGTTATTAATTGCTGTTGCATCCATGATTGGTATTGAAACAACATCATTTATTGCTGTTTTAGGTGCGGCAGGTTTGGCAGTCGGTTTAGCGTTACAGGGTAGCTTAGCCAATTTCGCCGGTGGCGTGTTGATCCTAATGTTTAAGCCATTCAAAATAGGCGACTTAATTGAAGCACAAGGCCACATTGGTACCGTAAAAAATATCCAAATATTTAATACGATATTAAATACTGCTGATAACCGTATTGTTATTATTCCGAACGGACCATTGTCTAATAGCAGTATGGTTAATATTAATCAGGAGCTAACGCGCCGTGTCGATTTATCATTTGGTATTGGTTACAGCGACGATATTGATAAGGCGAAGTCGATACTTCAGGCGCTTGCGGATGAAGATTCACGTGTATTGAAAGACCCTCAAGCGATGATTGTAGTGTCGGAACTAGCCGATAGCTCAGTTAACTTTACCGTTAGGCTTTGGGTCAACACACCCGACTATTGGGGTGTTTATTTTTGTATGCATGAAGCCGTTAAGAAAGCCTTTGATAAGGAAGGTATTAGTATTCCTTTCCCTCAACAAGACGTACATATGCATACGGTATCGCACTGATTTTATTTATCGTATTCGAAATGAGTAGGGTTTAAGTTAAGGCGGTCTTTTGATCGCTTTTTTTTGGATGAAATAAAAACTATAACGTAATAAGCAACCTGCAATATTTTTTGCAAACAACTGTTATATCGGATTTACTTCACAGAAAAAATCACTGTGATCGACGAAGCTAATACTCGAAACATAAAAAGATACTTTTCGTTACTTCAATTATTTAGGTTTCATGACTAAGATTAAAGTAACTCTCAAATAATGCTTTTATAAAAAACTCAAGAGTAAAGGCGCATTGTAGCGTCACACTCATCAGAGATGTTAGAGGTGGTTACGATGCCAGTTGATCAATTAAAAAGTTATTTGGATTCACACAACGTTCAATATGTTTCTATTGAGCATTCTACCGCGTATACCGCAAAAGATATTGCGGAGCGGGTTAATATAAAAGGCGATCAGATGGCTAAAACCGTTATGGTTGTGCTTGATGGTTGTATGTCGATGGTTGTTTTACCCGCATCCTGTCGGATACGGTGGGATCGATTTATGCACGCGATGGGCACAGAATTAGTGTCATTAGCAACGGAAGACGAATTTAAAGACCAATTTCCTGAATGTGAAGTCGGTGCAATGCCACCTTTTGGAAATCTGTATGACGTGCCTGTATATATGTATGAAGGGTTTGATGAAGGTGGCGATATCGCTTTTAGAGCAGGGAACCATACAGAAATCATTAAAATGAGCTTAACAGATTATATCGACTTGGCTCATCCGATGACCATAAACGAAGGCTTTTCAAAAATTGGTGTTAAAAAGCCAAGCTGGTTAACACGCAAAAAAGCCAGTTAATATTTGGTCAATCAAAGTCTTAATGCAGAGCCACTAATAGTAGGTTGTTAGTGGTTGTTTGTTTTTTCAAAATCTCTGGGCCTTCATCTAGCTTGCCTGAGCTAATGCCTAGGGGTTATTGAGAATAACTAAAATCATGTATCTATATATCCCCCTACTTATTTTATTTCATCCCTATCTTTCACTATATCGGTTTGATTGTGTTTAGGCTTCTTGCATAATAGCCTTGCTTAAAACTTTGAATCATACAAAACCGTTATTCTTAAGAGACAACAGAATGAGTCGTGAATTTGATGTTCTGATCGTAGGAGCTGGCATGGTCGGTGCAACCATCGCATGTGGTTTAGCTCGTTCAGGCTTAAAAATAGGTATTATTGATCATCAATCGCCACCTGAATTTATTGAAGGTGAAGCGCCTCATCTACGTGTTTCTGCACTTAGTTTTGCCAGTGAACAAGTTTTGCGGCACGTAGGTGCTTGGCAGCATATCGCAAATAAACGTGTGTGTCCTTATCGAAGACTAGCGGTGAATGAACAACCGTCTAAAAAAGGATTATCGGCATGGTTACCGGACATCTCTACTTGGGCCAGAACTGAATTTAATGCCGATGATATTTTTCCTGCGCATGGAGAGGGGCATTTAGGGCATATTGTTGAGAACGATATTGTCCAGCTTGGTTTACACGAAACGATGGCAGAGCTCGATAATATTCAACTTTTTTGTCCTGACCAAATAGTAAGCATGCAATTACAAGGTGAACAGAAGACCATCCACTTAGCAGAAAATGGCGAGCTAAAAGCTAAGTTAGTGATTGGTGCTGATGGCGCGCAATCTAAAGTGCGTGAGCAAGCGAATATCGGGCAGTATCGCGAGCAATATGAACAACAAGCGTTTGTGTGCACGGTTGAATACCAAGGTAAGCAAGAAGATATTACCTGGCAGTCATTTACTTCACATGGCCCAATGGCATTTTTACCCTTGGCAGACAGCGGTACAGGACATAACGGAGGTAAGATCCATTACGCCTCACTTGTTTGGTATGACGCACCGGATTCAGTAAAGCGCTTAAAAAGTATGGGCGATGCCGAGCTGTTAACAACCTTACAAAGTAAATACCCGAAAGAACTCCCTACACTAAACAACGTTATTGCGCGTGCGAGTTTCCCCCTTTTTAAATCACATGCACTCGATTATGCAAAAGAAGGGGTGGTGATTGCTGGTGATGCGGCCCATACGATTAATCCGCTGGCGGGGCAAGGTGTAAACTTAGGCTTTCTTGATGCCGCGGTATTAATTGAAGTACTGGCGCAAGCCGTTATGAATAATCACAATTTTGCTTCTAAAGCTATTTTGGATGAATACCAAAAACGACGCCGTTCAGAAAACCAAACGATGATGCGCTTAATGGATGCTTTTTATTATGGTTTTAGTAATGATCATTTACCGCTAAAGATTATTCGTAATTTAGGTTTAGGGCTTGCAAATAATGCAGGAGTTGCCAAACATAGCGTTGTAAAATATGCAATCGGTCTATCAGGTGACCTGCCAAAATTAGCAAAACCTGCGTATTGAAAACACGAAAATAAAATTTAACTTATACAAGATTTAAAGGGACGATAACAACATGTCAGAAACACTATTCACTAAAATAATAAACCGTGAAATTCCGGCGGATATTGTTTATGAAGATGAACAGTCACTTGCTTTCAGAGATGTTCAACCACAAGCACCCACACATCTACTGATCATTCCTAAAAAGCCAATTGTTACCATTAATGATATGGATGAACGTGATAAAGAATTATTTGGTCACTTATTCTGGGTTGCTAAACAGATAGCGGCACAGACATGGGGTTTGCAGAAGACGGCTATCGAGTCGTGATGAACTGTAATGAGCATGGCGGGCAGTCTGTTTACCATATCCATCTTCATTTATTAGCAGGCAAACCGCTTGGATGGCCCCCGTATACTGATACTTTGAAAGTATAAATAATTCTGCTGAAAGCAAAGGAGTTAGTAATGAAGACCATGACTTGTAAGCAGTTAGGTGGTGCTTGTGAAAAAGCATTCCATGCCAATACATTTGAAGAAATAGCTGGGTTGAGTAAACAACATGGAATGGAAATGTTCCATGCAAAAGATGAGGCTCATCTTAAAGCGATGGCTGACATGCAGCAACTAATGCAGAAACCTGAAGCCATGAAAGAATGGTTTGAAAGTAAAAGAAAAGAATTTGAAGCATTATCTGAGAGCTAGTCGCTACACGCAGGTTTTGTAGGTAGAGGTGTACGGAGAGAACCCCAACATCGTGCATAGTATCAAATTTCGTTAGAGGATTTTGGGTTTAAATAAATGCCGCTCCAGTCTGATAAACGTTTAAATACGAGATATGAAAAGAGGAATATTGAGTGAAGTTATTAATACAGTCATGCCGTAAGCGAGTTTATCGACGGTTACCATGTCGTGGTTATTAGTTGTTGCCGCAGGAGTCATGATCTTTTCATTGTTTGAAGTATGACTGGCGACGTTAATCATTTATGGCAAGGTCATGGTGTGTGTGGCATTCTTACCCACCACGATTGGTTTTGGCTATACGATGTATACGGTGATTGCAGTACTGGTTTAATTGCTATGTATACGGTGATTGCAGTACTGGTTTAATTGCTAGCGCTTGGGCTTTAGTATTTTGTCTAAAACGCCACGATGCCAAAGATTAGACTAAACTAATAGAAAGTACTTTCTAGGCTGGCTATTAGGTGGTAACTAATATGTTGCAGATACAAACCATTGGTATTGCATCGGGGCTAGCAGGTAATCATGACGCTTGTGGCAAAGGCCCGATTACACTACGTGATTCACCTTATCTAAATTCGCAATGCGCTCAGCATGGCATTCAACTTGATTGGCTTCCTCTGCTGGAAGCCGAGCCCTTTCTGTCCAAACACCAAGCGATAAAAAAGTTATGCCATCAAGCAGAGCTGGCATCGTTTAATTGCATAACAAACAAAAAACCATTCATTTTTTTCTCTGGCGAGCATGCGTATGCCATGGGGATATGGAAAGGGGTCATGTCAGCCTTGGCTACGCTAGAGTTTCCGGCTAAAAAGCTAGGATTGATTTGGATCGATGCGCACATGGATGCGCATACTTTTGTTAGTTCGCCTTCAGGGAATGTGCACGGTATGCCGGTGGCAGCATTACTTGGGCAAGGTGATGCACAATTAAACGAAATATATGGTGATGGACCCGTTTTAGATGCAAATTGTCTTGGTTTATTCGGAGTACGTAGCTACGAGCAAGCAGAAGCTGATTTGCTAAAGCGCTTGGGTATAATGGAAATACCGATGACAGAAATCAAACAGAAAAGTTTGAAAGGCTTGTTATCAATTCTGTGTAAACAAGTGCTCAAACACGCTGATTGTTTTGCGGTTAGTATCGATATCGATGCCATTGACCCCAAAGATGCACCGGCTGTCGGCGTGCCAGAGCCTGGCGGGCTCAAGGCTAAAACCTTATGTGATGCACTCAAACAATTTAATAATGACCCATTATTTATCGGTCTGGAAATCGCGGAGTATTCTCCTGACTATGATCAAAACAACAAAACACTGAATGTGATCACAGAGTTACTGATTGCTTTATATGGTCAATAACTTACACACTATTGTAAAACACCATATAAATCTTTGGGGTTAGTAGGGGATGGGATCATATTCACTTCTTGCCCAATGTTTAATTGTTCAGTTAAATGATAAACCAAGCGTAAAATAGAAAAGTCTTCTAATGCAAAACCAACAGAATCAAATAAGGTAATTTCCTTGTCGTTTGACCTACCTACTTTCTCGCCATTAACCAACTGCCAAAGTTCTGCGTGCACTTTCTCATTCGGCGCATTTTGAATCTCACCTTCTTGTAAACTTTGCGGTAAATATTCAACAATAATCTTACATGTTTTCAGCACGTCGATGGGAAGCTCAGTTTTTCCGGGGCAATCTCCGCCTATCGCGCTAATATGGGTGCCTGCTTTAATGGAGTTTTTGCCAAATAGGCAGTTTTGCCTTTTTTGTGCTGTCGCAGTAATGATCATATCTGCTTCATTAATGGCTTCGTCAATCGACCCACAAGGGCGAAGCGCAGCTTTATCGTGTAAATGGCGGTGAAATTTATCCATTGCCTGCGTATCGGGGTCATAATAGCTAACAGTTTTAATCGGTAACACGGCTTGAGTCGCTAAAAACTGAAACTCAGCTTGAGCGCCTGCGCCAATGATCGCTAAATGCTGGCTATCAGGTCTAGCTAAATATGTTGCGGCCAAAGCCGTTGTAGCTGCGGTTCTAATTGCGGTTAATAAGGTCATTTCACTGAGCATCAGAGGGTAGCCATTTTTAACTTCGGCAAACATGCCTAATGCCGTCACGCATAGTCGGCCTTTAGGTGTGTTGCTTGGGTGGCCATTAACAAATTTATAGGCGTAATATTGAGCATCCGAACAGGGCATAAGCTCCATAACGCCTTGGGGGTAATGCGTAGCATGACGAGGGGATTTGTTAAATTCTGGCCAGCGAGAAAAGTCTTCTTTTAGTGCCTCGATTACCTGAACCATAAATGATTCAATACCAAAGTGATGAACAATTTTTTTAATGTGATCAATCGTGATAAGTCGCATCGGAAACCTACCTTCTTTGAAACAAAGTCAGATGGGGTTTATCATTAATTTTAGTTGAAAACACCAAACAAACAACAATAAAAGTATGATAGCTAGGTGTGATGCGTCACGGGTGATTTGTTTTAGTTTTAGCGTTAGTTACGATACTTTTGAATATCAAAAGTATCGCTATTTTTACATCGTAAAAATATTCAATTTATTGCCATCTAAATCACGAAAATATCCCGCATAAAAAGACCCACCTCTTAATCCTGGTTTACCTTCGTCAGTACCACCAAGTTCGAGGGCTTTTGCATAGATATCATTTACCTTTTCTTGAGAATCTACAAATAAAGCGACCATCACTCCATTCCCAACCGTTGCTGGCTCTTTGTTGAAGGGTTTAGAAATCGCGATAGAAGGTTTTCCCGGTCCCGCGCTCCATCCGATAAACGTTTCCATATCCATAAACCGTTTAGCCCCCATTTCAGCTAATAGCTCATCATAAAATTTAGCCGCGGCCTCAAAGTTATTTGTACCCAGTGTGACGTATCCAATCATTCGCTTTTTTCCTCTACTTATTTTTTATCAATTGAAATGGTTATATGAAGTTGAACATAAATAATACGGGTGAGGCAATGCCGAAAAACAGTATTCCAAATAGGTAATTAGCGCAAAAGGTCTTGTGAGAATGCAGGTAATCACAAAAGGGTATTAAAACTTTTTGAATGCCGGTCGTTAAGCTTTATAGAGGAGTGAATGTTTATGATTATTACAAACCATCGCCTTAATTTGAGTTTATATAGTGAGCAAACGACCACTGCTAGTATTAAAGAAAAACCAATCTCATTACCTACGGAAAATAACAATACGTCTATCCGTGCTGAAACGAGCCCTATTAACTTAGCAAAGTCTGTGCCTTCTAGTGCTATCGGTGAACATCAGGAAGCCCCAGTAAACTTATCAAATGAAGATAGTGATGTACGCTTAATTAGGCTTTTATTTGAAGCGATGTCAGGAAGGAAAATATCACTGATGCAAGTGCCTCATGAGAGCTTAGAGAGTCAGGCACCGCGTAACGCTTTATCAGAGGAGATGTCATTTACTCAGGTGAAAGTAGAACCTCAGTCGGCCAATATGGATGATGCTCAGCAATTTGCGATTGAAAGAACCACTCAAATTAATACTCAAACAATTCAATCTTTTCAAGCGGCTTTGCATCTTCAATTAGAGGATGGAAGTGAGGTTGAAGTTAACTACAATTCAATTTTGGTTGAGGCACATAATTTAAGTATACAGCGCCAGTTAGTGATAGATGGTGAGGTAGTTGATCCTTTGGTGCTTACGTTTGATCAATCAAACGCGACATTAAGCCAAGCGAAGGTCGATTTTGATTTAAATGTTGACGGCGAAATAGACTCAATTTCCTACGCCACTGGCCCAAGCGCTTTCTTGGCGCTGGATAAAAATAATAACGGGAAAATTGACGATGGCTCTGAGTTATTTGGCGCAATCAGCGGCAATGGCTTTGCCGACTTAGCGCAATACGATGATAACCGCGATGGCGTGATTGATGAGTCTGATGCCGTGTTCTCCAAACTTCAACTATCTAGTCTTGATGACCAAGGAAACTACCTATTAGAAAACTTAGCGGATAGAAATGTTGGTGCTATTTTTTTAACAAATCTGAACACCGAGACAATGCTCACCGATGCTGATAATGAAGTAAATGGGATTGTCAGAAAAAGTGGCCTCTTCTTACAAGAAGATTATACGCCGGGCTTGGTACAACACGTTGATATTGTTGTTTAGGTTTATCGAATTCACATCAACGTTCGTGTTAAGTGCTTTCTCATTAATTCTATATTCCCTCCAATTTAGATAGGTTATGAATCACACAGGTTTACGATGTAAAACGCTTAAACTACCCACTCTTTTCAAGCTTGAGCTGAACTCGTTCATTTGACCATCAACTAATTCAGCTCGTTATTTCATAATCTATAAGGTTTAAAGTGCAGGGATTCTTATCTTCGATACGGTATAGCTTGTTACCGTCTCTTCTGGCTCATCGCCAATTGCAGGTGTTGCAACCTGCGCTAGATTTGTCACATAAATGTTATTATCGACAATCTTCAAGCTACCTGGAAATAATAGTCCTCGTGCAGAACCGTCCTTTCGGATACCTAAGAAATCGCCCAATTTTGCAATCACTTGGCCTTCACTATTAAGCGCAATAACATTGTCAGCTTGATTAGCGGTTACCCAAAGATTTCCTGATTTATCGAATTCAATTCCATCAGGACCATTCACACTTTCAGCAAAAATAGAGATATGCCCAGAGCCAGACATGTCTAACTTAAGAATACGGTCATCACCGGTGTTAGCAATAAATAGTTCAGATTCGTCATTGTTGAAAGCAATACCATTAGCGCCAAAAGATGGGAATCCAGCGGTTGCGAGAAGACTATCATGCGCTACGATTGCCATCGTACAGGGTACTTCACAATTAGACGCATCATTCATTCGGAAAATAGCGGCTTGAAAAGAGTCTGATACAAAAAGATCCCCGTTTTCGTTGAAGATTATGTCATTCGGTACCCTAATATTTGTATTGAAAGCGATGGTATCAGTACTGTTGTCTATGTTCAGAACAGTTCTATCTTGCGGAGCTCCGATAAATGGAACATCGGCGACAAATTCTGCTTGATCACCATCAGAGAAGTCAGCTGCAATACGCAGTATTTTAGAGCCTACGCCACTTATATCACCCAAGCTGGCGATATAAATGTAATTATCATTGTAAGTGAGCCCTACTAACGGCGTGATGCCAGAGAAATCTGTGCGAGCAAGTAAATGACCACGTTTAGAATAACGGAGCACTGCATTTACAGGTGCTGGGTTATAAGCCGCGTTGGGTACATTGAAGGTGCCAACATAGATGTCACCGTTAGCGGGGTTAGCCGTAATACCTTCTGGGAATTTTAAATCATCCGGTAAACTGATAAATCGTTTTGCTGCATAAGGCTTTACAGGTAGTACGTTTCGAGTGAATACGTCCTTAGCGAGTTCATCAAATGCTAATGCATCTATTGATGAAACTTGACCTATATATGTTTCATCAATAGAAAGAACGTCTTTAGCAAGTTCGCCTATTGATAGTAGATCATCAGCGACGGCGCTTCCGATAAACAATAGCCCCATCATGCAAGTAATAAGTTTTTTATTCATTTTGAATATCCTTTGGAGTCTGAAGTAGAGCCCTAAATGAATACGGGCTTTAGAATTAAATTATTCACGGGTTATTACCAACAAGGAGCCTTGGTGCTCATCTGGGTAACTTTCGTGAAAGACTAGTATGGACAAGCTGCCTGAATGAATAAAACGCATTAATAGAATAATAATTGTGAAAAAAAGTCGTTAATGACAGGGTCAACAAAACTAATAATATCGCTTTGCGCTATAAATTATTAACTTTTTCAGAGGGAATAGTAGTTAGGCAACATGAAGTTCAAGGTGGAGTTCAGTATCGGAGTGAAGAACCAAGGGTTGATAAACAATGGGAACCTGAGATTATTATTCTTGATGAACTACGTAGTAAACCAAAATGGTGATCAATGTGAGCTAGCTGCATATTGATCACACTATAAACTAGGAAAAGATATGAATTTATTTTTGAGATGATAATTTTGCAAAGTCACCACAAAGATTAGTGTTTTCACGCTCATCATAAAACTGAAAACAATGAAAAGTAAGATCAGGGCTACCGTAAATAAATGCTAGAAGAGATAACTTCAATAAATTATCTGATGATAAAGTATTCACTTTACTAATATCTTTTATAAAAATAGCGTCAGACCATATATGCTGTGAAGCCAAGTTTGGGTCGTTTTTTAATATTATAGGTTTTAAAGATCTGCCTCCGATCCCTAGAAACTTATGAAACATTAAGCCTTGCTTCGTGAGATGTTGGCTTACATCGCCAAACAGTGGTTGATCAATATAATGTGGAACAAATTCAACTTCACTCACAATAAAAAACGTATTAGCCATTGCTTTAATACCGCTTTTGAAAATATCAAGCTCTGCTCCTTGAACATCAATTTTAATAAAATCTATGGTGTCGATATTATTATCTTGAGTAAATGTATCTAAGGTCGTTGTTTTTATCGTGCTTTCAGATTTAAGTAATGCGACTTCAAGGTTATTATATTTGCTATTAAAAGCATCATTAGGCTTGTAAAGGGAGCAACACATTGAAGCGTTAGTTTCATAAAAGGCTTGCTCGCCATTCTGACTACCTAAAGCCGTGGGGTAGTAAGTTATATTTGAATTGGATTTATTATTTAGATCTGCACAAAGAACTTCATCAACTTCAAATGCAGATATCTTAGACTTAGGAAAAATCTCTGCAAGTTTATAGAATGGTTCTTGCTCGCCATCTACTGGGACGGCACCAATTTCGAAAATAGAGAATGATAAATCAGGAGAATACTTTTTAACTAGATTCGCAAGAATTGTTATGGGGGAGCTAGCGCTGTTCATTTTTTATCTGACCTTAAATAATTGAATGACACATAGACTTACCGTGCTTTTATAACCGTTACTTTATAATAATTTATTTGAAGGTGATGATGTGGAGGTCACATATATTGGAATCTAAACCTAAATAGAGGTTTGGTATAACCACGATATGTATACTTTATGGTAAGTATCAGCCTTTGTGGCGTAATATAATGACTAAGTAAGTTCATGATAGGTATTTATTGTGGTGCTTATTTAGTAATTAATTCTATATTTCCTCCAATGGCTGATAGGTTATGGCTAACGCAGGTTTCCGTTGTAAAACGCTGCAAGTAGTGAGGTCCGCCAGCTTTAGGCCCTGTGCCTGATAACCCTTGCCCGCCAAAAGGTTGTGACCCGACTATCGCACCTACCATATTACGGTTGATGTAAATGTTTCCAATATTGAGGCCATCAGCAATAGATTTTGCCCACACTTCGTTTCGGCTATGGATGCCGCACGTTAAGCCGTAACCACATTGATTAATATCATTAATAACGTGCTCAATATTTTGATGCTCATAAGTAATGACATGAAGCATAGGGCCAAAATGTTCATCTTCTAGGTCAGCAATACAATCGATTTCAAATACATGAGGGGCGATAAGATTGCTTATATTTGTTTTTGGGTCTAATTCGCAAGCGAAAATAAGCTTATGGTTGAGTTTCATGTCTTTTATATGCTGCTCAAGCTTATGCTTTGCTTGAGTAGATATGACAGGGCCGATGTCAGAACCTAACCTTTCAGGATCTCCAAGGGAGAGTTCTGCCATCGCGCCTTTTAATAATGAAATAACAATCTGGGCATTTTCTTTTTGAAGATAGAGCACTCTGAGCGCTGAGCATCGTTGTCCTGCAGCATAAAAAGCGGATTGGAGTACATCTTTTACAACTTGTTCAGGTAAAGCGGAGCTGTCGACAATCATGACATTCTGTCCGCCTGTCTCAGCAATGAAAGGGATTATGCCATTTGTTCTCTGTGTAAGTGTTTGAGAGATTCTTTGAGCTGTTTGAGTTGACCCTGTAAAAGCAATGCCGGCAAGTTTAGGGCGTGCACAAAGTTCCGGACCTATTTGACTGCCGGAACCAGGCGTAAAGTGTAGGGCTTGTTTTGGCAAACCTGCTTGATAGAGCAAATCGGTGGCAAAACGTGCAATCAAAGGGCTTTGTGCTGCTGGCTTTGCTATGACGGTATTACCTGCCATAAGTGCAGCACATATCTGACCGCTAAAAATAGCGAGTGGAAAGTTCCACGGACTAATACACAAAAAGACGCCTCTGCCTCGAAGTTCTAAGGAATTGTGCTCACCTGTTACGCTAGGAAGGGTGTTTGACTTCGCAAATAATGAAAGACCGGTTTGTGCATAATAATAGGCAAAATCGATGGCTTCGCGCACTTCGTTCAGAGCATCGGGTATGGTTTTACCCGATTCTCTAATTAATAAAGACATGAGCTCAAACTGATGGTCTTGTAGTATTTTTGCATAGTTTAATAATATGCCTGAGCGTTCACTTGCTTTAGTTTTTCGCCAAACCGAAAAATAAGTATGCGCTTCTTCAAGTTGCTCTAGGGCGCTTACATTATCAATCACGTGGCAGGTTCCCACAAGGTGATCATCATAAGGACTTAAAATATTAATGACATCCATCTGTAGGTGTTGCTCACTAGTCCCAACGTTGTGCTGCCAAATATGAGGTTTAAGCAGCTCTAGCTTGGTTATTAGTTCATCTCGTTCGGTTTTATTGGCTAAGTTAAACCCTTTAGAGTTGCGTCGATTGAGTGAGTAAATGTCTGCAGGGAGTCGCAGTGTTTGATTCTTTCGTTTTACCATTAGAGGGTGTTGGCATAACTGATCTATATTTACTTTAGGGTCCAGTAACTGTTTAACAAAAGCGTTGTTAGCACCATTTTCTAAAACTCGCCTCACTAGGTAGGGAAGTAAGGCTTTATGTTGGCCTACAGGGCCGTAAATCCTAATCTTTAGGTTTGGGTAATGACTCCTTAGTGCTGCATATATTTGTTCGCCCATGCCATGAAGGCGTTGAAATTCATAGGAATCATCTGGGTCCGCATGGCTTAAAATATCGCAAATAGTGACGACATTGTGTGTGGCAAATTGAGGGTAAAAACAATGCCTGTTGTCTAACATAAAATCAGCACAGGCAAGGTAGGTAATCTCGGTATGGTGCTTATGAGTGAATACGGGGTAATGCGCTAAACCTTCTACTTGAGCCTGTTTTATTTCACTATCCCAATAAGCGCCTTTGACTAATCGTACGGAAATTTTTCGACCGCTACATTCAGCTAGGTACTTCAAGTATTTAAGTAAGGCTAAAGCGCGTGGGCTATAAGCCTGTACTGCAAGCCCAATATGGGTACTTTTCCCGCAAGAAGGCAGCGTAAAAAGCGCATGAAACACCTCAAGCCCAAGTGTAAGGCGATCCGCTTCTTCTGCATCGATTGTCAGATCAATATTATGTTTATTCGCCTCTGTTATTAATGGGGTGAGTGTTCGGACTAATGCTTTAATGCACACTGATTGTTGACGATATTCATAGCGGGGATGAAGTGCTGATAGTTTGATAGAAATAGATGTTTTTTTTTGTAATTGGTGACGGCTAATTTCAGCTAATATGGTGTGATACTTTTGATAGAAATCATCTGCATCTCTTTGGCTAAGTGCCGACTCTCCCAGCATGTCGAGAGAGAAAAAGTTATAAGGGGAGTCACATTGAGTTATTTTATTAAGCGCCTGTTCAATACTTTCAGAAAATACAAATTGATCGGAAATTTTATCGATAACTCTTTTCATTGCTGCGTGAATTAATGGCTGAGACGCTCGACGCAGAAAACGATGAACATAGCTTTCTGTGTGACGTTTAGGGCTAGTAACGAGCATTCTTCCGGTCAACATAAGCATCAATGTTGATGCGTTGACCATGAAAGGCCCTTCTTTATGGAGGTGACTTTGCCAGTTAAAAGGTCGGGTTTTATCGGCAATTAATCGTGATGCAACCGCCTGGTCAGGTATTCGAAGCAAGGCTTCTGCGAGTACCATTAGGGCTAAACCTTCGTCAGAAGAGAGTTGGTACTCTTGAAGTAATGCTTGCAAACTATCACTCGTGTTGTTCTGCTGAAGTGCTTGCAAACTTATAGCTTTGGCGAAGTTAGTGATGCTTTGTATTTCTTTCGGTGTACGGGGTATCGACGTTTGCAAAGTAGAGATATACCCCGCTTCGTTCGTGCAATAATGTTGGTCGATATCATTTTTTAACTGCTGAAAGCTCATAAGGTCACCTTTTCGACAAAGGTTAAATTTTCGATATAACTCTTATGAGTATAGTCGATGTGGGTTGGCGCATTACTACACTATGTTCTAATCCCATTATGGATAGTACAAAGTGGTCTATTAACCGGACTACTTATTTTGCGGTTAGGCGTATACTTAGAGTATCGAACCTATATTTGTTTGAACGTTTTTAAGTACGTTTGACCGTAGGGTTTAAAAAAAGTTTATCCATAAACAATCCGTTTTTGATTTTCAAATTAGTATTCGGGGTGTCATATGAAACGTTTATATTATTTAAGTCCATCGATTGAAAGTGTTGAGCAAGTCTCTAATGACCTGCATGAAAAAGGCATTACGGATTGGAATTTTCATATCATCAGTAAAGATGAAACAGGGCTTTACTCTCATCATTTACAGTCAGCGTCATTGATCCAGAGAACAGATGTTGTTCGGTTTGTCGAAAGGGGGCTAATTTCTGGTGGGGTGCTTGGGCTTTTGTTTACGATGCCTTTAGCTTACATTGAAGCATTTACTACTAATGTCTGGCTAGCCGTGTCGTTCTTTTGTGTACTCTTCGGCTCATGGGCGGGTTTTATTGGAGGAATTTCTCAGGAAAACTATAAAATTAGCAGATTTCATGACCATATTTCAGCCGGACAATATTTAATTATGGTTGATGTTCATAAGCAACATGAAGAGCTGATTAGGTCTGTCATGGAAATTCGTCACCCTGAAGCGATTGCTCAGGGTAAAAGTGCAGTTTTTACAAACCCGTTTGCATCAGAAGACTTTCAATTAGAAAGGATTGAATCTTAGATATTTTTTTAGATTGAATGGTAGGTAAGGGTTTATGTGAAATTGAGTAGATGACAATACATCTACTCAATTCTTTAACTTACTCTTCGGGTCGGTCGGCGTCACGAATTCGTTCTTGGCGTGCTTGCTCCTCTTCCCATGCCGCTTTAATTTCATCAATAACAGAATCAACATTGGCTTCTTCGCTGCTTTCTTCAAAGTGTCCGGTTAATTCAAGGTCAGGGTGTAAAGCCGCTTCTTCAAATAATGCCCACATTTCTTTTGCGTATTTAGTTTTGCTTAACTCTGGCGCAAATTGTGAGTAATACGACGTCATATTGTTAACATCGCGGGCTAACATCGATTCTGCATGGTTATTTGCCGCTGCATCAACTGCTTGTGGAAGGTCAATAATAACGGGGCCATATTCGTCAACAAGCACATTGAATTCTGATAAATCGCCGTGAATAAGGCCAACACATAACATACGCTGCACATATTGCATCATGACGGCATGATCTTCGATAGCTTGTTCTGCAGACATGGATACATCGTTCAATCTTGGTGCCACGTCGCCTGCCTCGTCAGTAACAAGCTCCATTAATAACACACCATCAAAGCAACCGTAGGGCTTCGGGACACGAACACCTGCAGCAGCTAATTTATAAAGTGCATCGACTTCTGCATTTTGCCAGGTTTCTTCTTGTTGCTTGCGGCCAAACTTGGAGCCTTTTTCCATGGCACGAGCACGTCGTGTATTACGGACCTTTCGGCCTTCCTGATATTGAACGGCTTTTTTGAAGCTGCGTTTTGCTGCTTCTTTGTATACCTTTGCACAACGAATATCTGTACCAGAGCGTACAATATAGACGTCAGCTTCTTTTCCGCTCATTAAACGGCTAATAACTTCGTCTACTAGGCCGTCTTCTACTAAGGGTTGTATTCTTTTTGGAGTTTTCATGTCGCCGTTATACCTTAACTACTAGCATGATGGAATAGCGATTTGTGTTTGAGTTAGCATCTTTTGTGGGAAACGAGTCAAGAACGCTAAAATTTTGTTCAATTTCAAGTGGTCCTTTAATTTGGGCTAATTGTATTAGAGTTAATTTCTAGTTAGAGGCTCTTTTAAGATAACTCAGCTTTTAGTGAATCGAATGATTTTACTAAAAATGAGTCTAGAATAAAATATAAAATACAGCCAATAGGTATTTAACGTGTATTTTAAACGCACTATGAGAATGCTAAAGCAGAGCGAATATTTGAAAATCGCTACGGCTTTTCATGTGATTACAATTGCAGCAGCTTAAGTGCATTACGAATTTGAGGTGGAATTTCAACAGATTGATTACTCGTTCGATTTACAAATACATGCGTAAATTCGCCAAATGCTGCTGCCTCGTTTGCATCTTCTTTAAAAATACTAACACCATAGCTAACTGAACGCTTACCTAACTTGTTCACTCTGATCCCGACTGATATTTTTTCTGGGTAAGAGATAGGGGCCCGATACTGACAGTTTGAGCTGACGACATACCCGACAACAGTCGCGTGTTGAATATCTAAGCTAGCTTCTTCAATTAAGTAGCGATTCACCACCGAGTCAAAATAAGAAAAGTAAGTGACGTTATTAACGTGTCCATAAATATCGTTGTCCATCCAGCGTGTGATGATTGGGTAAAACACTTTATAATCGTGGCGAAGAATAGGATTTGTCATATCGAATTGTCTTTCCATAAATTTAGAGAACTGAATATTACTTCAAGATAAAGGATTTTTTGTGCCAGAACTACCCGAAGTTGAAACAACATTAAAAGGCATTGAACCTTATTTAGTTGAACATGAGATCGAGTCCGTTACCGTACGTAATGGGTCGCTTAGGTGGCCGGTGTCAGAACAAGTTCATAAACTACAAGATCAAAAGGTTCAAAAAGTTACACGCCGTGGTAAATATATTATTATCCATTTTGAAATAGGCGCCATACTTATTCATTTGGGCATGTCGGGTAATTTAAGGGTAGTTGAGTCTAATACGGCGGTTCAAAAGCATGACCATGTAGATTTGACCATCAATTCAGGAAAAACTATTAGATTTAACGATCCTAGGCGATTTGGCTGTGTGTTATGGGCGGATGAGTGGTCAGCGCATAAACTTATTCAAGGCTTGGGTGTGGAGCCTTTGACCGACCATCTTACGGGAAAGTATCTACACCTCAAGGCAAAAGGAAAGAAAACCAGCATTAAGCAGTTTATTATGAATGGTAAGCTAGTGGTGGGTGTGGGGAATATTTATGCGAATGAAGCGCTATTTTTGGCTGGTATTCACCCAGCTAAAATCGTAAGTAAGGTTTCGTTGAAACGTATGAACGCACTTGTGGAGCACATTAAACAAGTATTAAATAAGGCCATTGCACAAGGTGGCACAACCTTGAAAGATTTTGTGGGTAGTGATGGCAAGCCTGGCTATTTTAAGCAACAGTTAAATGTTTATGGACGAGCAGGCGAGCCTTGCAACGTGTGTGAAGAAATATTGCAGGAAATCAGGCAAAATAACCGATCTAGTGTATTTTGTTCGCAATGTCAGACATAGTATTCGACAGCACTGATATAAGCGCTATAGTTTAAGATATAAAAGTACTCTTTTTTATAATTTCGGTAACAGCGTAATAGTTAATACGCGCTCAGGAGAATGGAAGAAATGCACTCAACATTAATTAATTTATGTAAAACATTATTACTTGCTTTGGTATTGGTTGTGCCTTCAACAGGCTGGTCAAATACCGTTGTTGAGGTGCCATCACCTCTCGCAATGACGGGAGATGCAATTTTTGTAAGGCCAGTTATGATCGGTGTAACGATTTTAGGTGCGGTAGTATTTATTGTTTCTTCTCCTTTTTCAGCTTTAGGTGGCAATATTGGTGAGTCTTTTGATCAGCTTGTTGGTAAGCCATTTGAAACAACGTTTGTGCGATGCTTAGGGTGCACAATGAGTGGTCGAAAAGTAACGACTATTGTTAAACAGGGTGAAGAGGCAAATGTTAAGCAAAGTGAAGAGGTTAAAGTTTTTAAGAAAAATAAAAATACTAAATAACTGCCTTGTTTGGATGATTTAAGTTGATTAAGGTTAATGCGCGTTAAAAAATTAAAGGCCTAAAAGCGAAGCCATCTCTCGCGGTTTATATCTGGGCGTTGCCGTCAAAGATAATGCGAGAAATGGTGCAGGGTATGCTCAGATTAAACCTTAATTAAGCTATTCCAGTCAAAATTACGATCTCCGACAGCATGAAAAAATGGGTTTAGAATTGACTCTTTCTGGTTGTATTCCAAGGTCGTTAAATCCGTATCCATTATCTTTCCTCCTGCAGCGCTTAATACTGCGTGAGCCGCCGCGGTGTCCCACTCGCTGGTGAGTGCTAAACGTGGATACCAATCAGCCGTTCCTTCCGCTAAGGCGCAAATCTTTAATGAGCTGCCCATGCTGACTAAGTTAATCGATTTGAATCTAGACTCGATAGTTTTAAGCATCGCTTCAAGTGCTTCTGCGCCATGTCGACGACTACCAACCACGGTTAAATCTTGGCCAAGTTCAACGGGTGTCGAATGAATTTGTTGTTTCACGTCTTTTACTTCTTTCCATGCTCCTAGGTTTTTAGCACCGTAATACAAGATGTCTGTAACCGGTACATATACCATCCCGAGTATCGCTTCAGCGCCATCAATCAATGCGATGTTAACGGTAAACTCGTCATTCTTATTGATAAATTCTTTAGTGCCATCCAAAGGGTCGACTAACCAATAACGTTGCCATGCCCCGCGTTCCTCAAAAGAAGCCATACCGCCTTCTTCAGATAAAACAGGATATAAGGTGCTTAGAGCATTTAAACCTTTATCGATAATGATATGTGCAGCATGATCAGCTTTTGTTACAGGGGAATCGTCTGACTTATTTTTTACTTCAATGGGGGCGTTAGAGTGATAAACCTCTAAAATAGCGGCACCCGCTTCAATAATAATGTCTTTCAACGGCGAAATTAGATTCTCTAAGTCAGGCATGAGTGTTTTTCCTTTTTATTAATGCTGGCTTGTATGAATATTGTATGAAAAGAGTGAGGGCGTTAAAATATACGCCTAACGTCGTAACGACTTAAAGAGTATAAATTGATTCATGTTTGACTGGAACCAAATAGACACCGTGTTTTTTGATATGGATGGGACATTATTGGACCTTCATTTTGACAACTATTTTTGGTTAGAGCACTTGCCAAAGCGCTATACAGAGTTAAAAAACACGTCACCAGAAGAGACTAAAAAACGTTTGCATGCTATGTATGATAGCCATCAAGGCTCGTTAAATTGGTATTGTCTTGATTTTTGGTCTACTGAACTTGAAGTCGATATTGTTGCGTTGAAACGAGAAGTGAGTTCGCGCATAGCCTATCGGCCCAATGTGAAGGCATTTCTTAATGAGGTGCATGCGAAAGGTTTAGATGTTGCGATTGTGACCAATGCGCATCGAGATAGTGTTGCACTAAAGCTAGAGTTGACGGATCTCGGTGTGTACTTTGATGAAATTATTTGTTCGCATGATTATAATTTTCCCAAAGAGTCTCCAGACTTTTGGGCAGCCTTAAATAACCAGCGTCCTTTTGATGCTCATCGGACTGTTTTTTTTGATGATAATGATGCAGTGCTACGCTCAGCTAAAAATTTTGGTATCAAACACCTTTATTCTATTGCTCAGCCGGATAGCAAAAAAACACCACGCACTGAATGCGCGTTTCATTTAGTGCATGATTTTATGGACTTGTTAACGTAGAGAAGAGGTTAGCTTGACTGAAGAGATAAAAGTTAGACTCGATAAATGGCTTTGGGCGGCTCGTTTTTATAAAACGCGCAGTCTGGCTAAGGATGCAGTGGATGGGGGTAAAGTGCATTATAACCAGCAACGCTGTAAACCGAGTAAAGTTGTCGAAGTCGGGGCTGAATTAACGCTGCGGATAGGCTTTATCGAAAAAACGATAGTGGTTAAAAGTATTAGTGGGCAACGAAGAAATGCAACGCTTGCGCAAGCCTTATACGAAGAAACAGAAGAGAGTGTTTCCAAACGTGAAAAAGCACTTTTAGAGCGAAAACATATGATGGGTGATCAAATATTACCGGCAGGGAAACCTACTAAGCGCGATAGAAGGCTTATTCATCAATTTAAAAACATAAATTCGGAATAAGTGTCTTTAACCTTATATCGAATCAAGCATTAACGAATCAACTATTGGTAAATATTATGATTGAAGGGGATACTTTTCAGCGCTTTCTTCTCGAAGAACTTGATGTTCGTGGCGAGTGGGTACGCCTGAGTGATAGTTATCAAGAAGCGACTAAAGATCTTGATTATCCGGAAAACCTTAGGTCTTTACTTGGGCAGGCTACGGCAGCATCAGTACTTTTGACTGGTACATTAAAATTTGACGGACGATTGTCTATTCATGCGCGTGGAGAAGGGACTGTAAGCCTACTCATGGCTGAAGCAACGAATAGACGCACCTTTAGAGGCCTAGTGGATTGGGAGGGTGATGTAAGCCCGGACGCGACATTAGTCGAATTACTAGGCAATGCGCAGTTGGCAATCACGATTGATCCTGATAAGGGTAACCGATATCAAGGTGTCGTGCCTTTAGAGCGGGAAAATCTAGCTGACTGCCTAGCACATTATTTTGAGCTTTCTGAACAGTTAGATACCTTCTTGATGTTAGAGGCTAATGAGAAGGGCTGTTTTGGCCTGATGCTACAAAAGCTTCCGGACTATAAAAACATCGAAGATCAAGATGCCTGGAATCGAATTACTCAGTTTGCGAAGACCTTAAAAATTGATGAATGCATGGAAACGGACAATGAAACATTATTGCTCCGGCTTTTTCACGAAGAGAAAGTATTATCATTTGATAAAGAACCTGTTAAATTTGAATGTTCTTGTTCTCGAGAGCGTACTTTGTCTTCAATTGAGACATTAGGCCAAGACGAAGCGCTTGAAATATTGGAAAATACCGCCACTATAGCGGTGGATTGCCAATTTTGCCGTAAGCATTACGAGTTTGAACGCGCAGACATTGTTGAATTGTTCCGTTTAGGTTCTTCACACTAAAGTACCTGCTTGTAATATTTCGAACAAACATATGATTTAAATGTTACAAGTGCCGTTATTTTCTTTCGAATGTGAACAAAAGTAGCAAATATTAAATATAGTCGTTTTTTGAACAGTAATTTGGCATAATAGCGCCCCAAATTTTGAGAGACCGTGCTTTACCAAAGCAGAGGTCAAACCTAACCCCCTAGTGAGGTCGAAGTGAGTAACACTTATATAGATCTAAGTTCAGCATTACTTGTTGAACACGCCCTTGAGCGAAAAGAAGGCAGATTAGCTGCTAACGGTTCTTTTGTCGTTACCACCGGAAAGAGAACTGGCCGCTCACCATTGGACCGTTATATCATTGATGAGCCGAGTACTTCGGACGCGATCAGCTGGGGACCAATCAACCGTCCTTTTGATGCTGATAAGTTTGATGCATTATGGGAGCGTGTAGAAGCCTATTTAGCAGAAAAAGACAGCTATCTGTCGCACCTTCATGTTGGTGCCGATCCAGATCATTATTTAGCTGTTAAGGTTGCAACAGAAACTGCTTGGCAGAACCTGTTTGGCCGAAACTTGTTTATTCGTCCTGCTGAATACAATCCAGCAGATAAGCAAGAGTGGGAAATACTGAACGTTGCTAGCTTTAAATGTGTACCGGAAAGAGATGGTACCAACAGTGATGGCACAGTGATGATCAACTTTGCCAAACGTCGTGTTTTATTAGCAGGCATGCGTTATGCCGGCGAAATGAAAAAGGCAATGTTTTCTGTTCAAAACTTTTTGTTGCCAGAAAAAGATGTGTTGCCAATGCATTGCTCTGCAAATGTGGGCGATGATGGCGAAACATGTTTATTCTTCGGTCTTTCTGGAACAGGAAAAACAACGCTTTCCGCTGATGAAAGTCGTTACCTGATTGGTGATGATGAGCATGGTTGGGGTAAAGGTGTTGTCTTTAATATTGAAGGCGGTTGTTATGCAAAAACAATCGACTTATCGCAAAAGAATGAGCCTATTATTTGGGATGCAATTCGATTTGGTGCAATCGTTGAAAACGTCATGATCGATGAAGAATTACGTACACCAGATTATTCAGATACTAGCCTGACTGAGAATGGCCGTTGTGCTTACCCTTTAGAGCACGTTAAAAAACGTGTTGCTGAGAACCTAGCGGGCGAGCCAAATGCAATTGTATTTTTAACGTGTGATATGACAGGTGTATTACCGCCGGTATCATTGTTAAGTAAAGAAAGCGCGGCTTACCATTTCTTGAGTGGTTATACTGCTTTAGTTGGTTCAACTGAAATGGGCTCTGATTCAAAACTTAAGTCTACGTTCTCTACTTGTTTTGGTGCGCCATTCTTTCCACGCCCTGCGGGCGAATATGCTGAGTTGTTAATGAAGCGTATGGAAGAATTTGGTAGTAAGGTTTACTTGGTTAACACTGGTTGGACTGGTGGTTCGCACGGAAAGGGTCAGCGTTTCAGTATTCCAGTGACACGCGCCATTATTAGTGCAATTCAAAGTGGCGCATTAATCGATGCAGAAACAGAGCATTTAGAAGGTTTAAACCTTCATGTGCCTAAGGCTGTTGAAGGTGTAGACGCTAAGCTACTTAATCCTCGTGCTACTTGGGAAAGTGCAGAAGAATATGATGCGAAAGCGGCTGACTTAGTTGCTCAGTTTGTTGAAAACTTTAAGAAGTTTGATGTGTCAGATGCGATTGTTGCTGCAGGGCCAAAAGCTCAGTAGGCATTCACTGTGTTGAAAAAGCCTCAGTTTCTACTGGGGCTTTTTTATGTCAGAAGGTTATTGCCCTTTCAGATTCACCGCATGTGCCTTTGTATATGTAGGTGTTCGAAAAAGCTTATCGCAATGAACTGATACTAACAGCGAATTATTTCTTGGCGTTAAATTGAAGTTATTAGAGCTGCTGGGCAGTACCAAAACCAGATGTGGGTGCTAAAGTTATTGTGACGCTTTAGTTTTAGGGTTCTCCGACCCCCAATTTTTATAGCCATTCCAGACCCCAAATAAGTCTGGCACTTTTTACAAGTATTGTTATAGGGTCAGGCATTAGCTCTAATTCAACTTTTCGGATAATTTAATACTGCTCATAGGCCTACACTGGCACGCAAGGGTATATCCTGCAGTTTTTTCATTAGCCACAATTCCCGGGGTTGAATCAGATATGTCCGCCACCTCACCACTATCCACCTTGAGCTTGCATGAGCCGCAGGTGCCATTTCCACAAGCATGAGGAAGTATTACGCCTTCCGCCTTTGCCACTTCCAGAACATTTTGGTTAGACGCCACATTTAAGGCATGTTGCTGTCCGTCTGCCAAGGTTATATCGACTGTGTGCAATTTTCCTACCGGTTTGGTTACGGCTGATACAAACTGCTCAGCGTGGACACGGTCTGAGTCGACTGTGAAGGATTCAAGGCTATCTATGACAGTATTTTTTAGACCTTCTGGGCCACAAATATAGTACTCGGTGTTTTCAATTCGAGAATTTACAGACTCAGGTACCTGTGAGTCACTAGTGTGCCAAGGAAGCAGAGTTGCCAGCATAAATTCATCCAAACGACCAGACTTTCCTTGAGCAAGTTCACTTGGTTCAGATATGACATAGTTAAGGTGAAAACGGTTTGAATGTTCTTCTTGCAGTTCTTTTAAATGCTCAAAAAACATGATGCTTCGGATGTCGCGACAAGCATAAATTAAATATATATTGTTAATGCTTTCTTTGTGCAAAGCCGTTTCAAGAATTGAAAGAATCGGTGTGATGCCACTGCCTCCTGCAATCAATACTAAATCATCAATTTGTTTTTCATGTTTTGGCGGATAAATGAAATCACCAAATGGCCCTTGAATGATCAATTCATCTCCAACTTGCAAACGTTGTTTCATATAACCTGAAACCAAACCATCTGGTGTTTCTCTGACAGCAATTTTAAGCAGTCTGTTCTCAGGGGCGCTACATAAAGAGTAACAACGAGTTTGTTGATCTCCAGCCAACCATTTGCTGATCGTAATATATTGGCCTGAATTGTAGTGTAAGGTCTCGCCACAGGGCATCTCAAAATTCACTGCGAGAGCATCGGCGGTAAGGTGTTCGATGTGTGATACTTTCAGCACGCGGTGAAGTAAGCCATCCCCATGTTGAAGGTTGTTAACGTTTGGCGATTTCATGAAGCCTGGACGTTTACCTGAACCAATTGTTTCGATCGGAGCTCCATTTCGTTCGAGTTCCGGCAAGATGTCGATATACACACCTTGATACTTGTACCAAGGCAATCGTGGGTACAAATGATGAATAAGGTGAAAGTTTTGACCGAGCAATAAGATATTAAAAATACGGCCTTCAAATATACGGGTATTCTGATAGCGTCCTAGTGATTTGTGCGGGTGATGAGGCACATAATCAAAAAACATTACTAGAAAAAATAATGCGATCACAACAGGGATTAGCGCAAAACACACTACTTCCAGTAGGTAGCCATTTAGAGAAAGCGCAATGAGTGAACCATATACCACTATAATATATGCAATTGAACTAGGATAAGTATCGCTAATTACCTTTATCTGTCGAAGCGATGTAAGCGACATTATATGGTACTTGATTGGCGTGTAGTAAAGGTTGCATAGCAGACCAAACCATGTTTTTTGCTCACTGATGTAATCAGGGTCACGCTCTGGGTCATTGGTAAAAGCATGGTGTCGGTCATGGGTTTTTTGAAAAATTCGGTAGGGTACGATTATCATCGGAATCGATGCAATCCAGCCAACCAGGCTTTCTATCGGTTTGAGTGTCGAACCCATTTTAAAGATACTGCCATGCCCTGCATCATGCATAACGGTAAAACTTGCAAAAGCTAAGTATGAGCATATTAGCGTCGCGATCGGGTAAGAAATCTGGCCACCTGCTGTATAAGAAATAACGAGCACATAAGCGAGAATAATGCCTATGAATAATAGTAGCGTGCCCCACGCGATATCTGGCACTGAGTCTTGCCACATTGAAGTATAGTTTGTTTCGTTAGCTAAATTTGATTGTTGCATTGTCGTTGTCTCTAAATTTGAGCTATTACTTTAACTTAGTTTTGTAAATTGATGCTTTTCTTTAATTGACTAGTTTATTATCATTAAATGCCATTTAATGGATGTTGAATAATGCTGCATTCACAACAAATTAATAAAGCGTATTTCTTTCTTGCATTGAATCTTGACTTCGCGCCTATAGAGAAAGTACTAAAAGGCACGGGAGTGACAGCTGAATCGTTGGAACAGGTAGATAGTATTGATCTCAAAGCTGTAATCAAAATAATACGAAATTTGAATCGACACAGTCATACAGCTGTGTGGCCAACAATTCTCGGTGAGTATTTGGGCATCAATAGTCATGGGCCTGTTGGGTATGCTGCTATTAGTGCGCCCACCGTGGGTAAAGCTTTATCGACGTTCTTAGAGTGGGGGCAGATTCGCTTTGATACCTATACTGGCGACATAATTGAGCGCGATGAATCATTCGAAATAATTGTTCGTGATACCACAGGATCGCCTGAATTGAAGGAGGTTTTCTTTGAGTCGTTTATGCGCGCTTTTGAGGTGCTAAATACTTTGATTTTAGGAAAGCAGCCAAAAGGGCGTACAGAGCTTCATTTCGAACGATCTGCAAAGCGGTGTATACAGCAGTTAATGTTTAAAGAGCATGACTCAAAACTGTTTTTCGAGGCGGACTGCAACAAACTGATTATCCCTAAGCAGATGTGGTTTGCGCGTTCGCCACTGTATGACATAGATTCGTTTGAATTTAATTTACGAAAGTGCAAACAATTACTAAATGAGCGTAATCTAGATAACCGACCTGATCTAGCAGTAAGAAGTGTGATCAGCAATCATTTTGATAGGGGCATAAGCGAAAATCTCCACCCAGGTTCACCGCCTAACTTATCCCAAATCAGCCAGCTGTTGCATATGTCAAAAAGGACGATTAACAGGAAGTTGAAGCGCTACAACACCTCCTACAAAATGATCCTTGAAAAAGAGCGCTCTTTGATCTCAATTCGACTCCTTGGTAAAGCAAGATATACTGTAGGCGATATCTCAGAATTGCTCGGTTATCGAGAATCTGCAAATTTCTGCCGTGCTTTCAAAAGTTGGTATGGCCTAAGTCCCACCGGCTATAGGCGACAGCTAAATAATAAAGAGATATAAATCCTTTAATTTAAGCCTTATTTTATCTTTTATAAATAGTATCACCACGGCCTCTAAGATTATCTTACAAATACCAATAAAGCCTATTCACTTAAATTATTGTAGCCTACAGTTTGGCAACCAATTGCGGGCTGGTTGCTTCGATCGTGTTGGTAATATTCTCTTTAAATTTAGAATTATGGCCTGAGTGGAGAAGCCGCGTCTTCATCTACAGACGCGGTATCTCGACAAAAAAAATCCCCGCAGAAGCGAGGATTATATTTTAACGTTCAGTTGAAATTAATAACCAAACATCAATGGCCCAAATGCGACAATTATTAATACCGAGCCCATGGTAATCATTGGCATTAATATTCTTTCATGGCGCTGATAGAACGTACCTTCTGTAGTCTCTGCCGCTAATAACTCTTTCTCGCCGACGACTTGACGTGTTAAAAGGTGGTTTAGTGCGACCGGTGGGCTTAAGTAGCCAAGCTCAAATGCAACTAGGGTAACCATCCAGAAGTGTACAGGATCGATACCGCTGTTATAGGCCACGCCTGCAATCGTTGAGCTTACCAAAATAACAGCACCAAATGGCTCCATGATCATACCAAGCACAATTAGTACGCAGACTAACAATGCCATGGCGCTCCAAATGCTATCAAACGATTGAGGGAAGTGCTCGATGAGACCACTGCGCTCGATCATGCCACCTAAACAAATAGTACAACCAATAAGGAGTAATAAAGCTCCGATTTCAGCTGTGGTTTGGTTCGTTGCATGTCGGATGCATGCTTCGATACCCTTGTGTGGCTGGCTGCTAGTACGATCATCACTTACTGAATCAGGTTTTGTATAGTGCTCGTAGATTAAGATAGAAAGCATCATAACCGGTAGTATGCGCGCTGCTGAAAATTCATCTAATTGTACGTTTACTGCGTAGCGGTAAAATAAAATGACGCCAGCCATGCAAAGGATATAAGGAATGAGTGGGCGTATTTGACGCATCATTGCAGGTAATGCTTCTGAAATGGGAGCTAATTCTATTTTACTCTGACGGTTTAGTGTCATTAATACAGTGAAGAACATTAAAGCGCTCAGTGCGAATACCCATACACCCCAGCCAAATAACTGGTCGGTGGTAACTTCTCTGTTCATGAAAGCAATAACAACAACAAGTAAGCAAGGTCGAAGAACGACCCCCATGCTGCCTGACATAGCTGTTGCAGCTAAAGCTAGGCTACGACGAGCGCCTGCAGCGCGAAGTTCATGATAAATTACTGCGCCGGCGGCAATAACGAAAATTCCTGAACCACCGGTATATGCGGTTGGTATGGCAGCTAGCACAACAACAAAAAAGGCTAGCATTTCTGGCGGCATCTTCCATGGCTTAAGTAAGCCTAGTACTAAAGGTGCAAAGCGTGTTTGCTTTAGCATCATGCCAATCCATACAAATAAGCCGATATTTAAGAATATATCAGCCGTATCCATTAGTTTATCAAGATAAATTCCGATACCTGAATTGTGCCCTTGTAAGAAAAAGAAGGTGCCAGTGATCATAATCATCGTGGCGTATAAAGGTATCGCTAACCCAGCACGGGCAATGCTGCCGCCTGGCTCTAGGTCTTTAGATGGAGTGAATAGTGTATAAATACTTACCAGTAATAACAGTCCAAAGCCATATACCCAAGCGTTGTGAAGCATAGCAACAACAGGGTCTAGTCTAGTGCCGTCAGAATGAACAAGTGTTTGAAAAGCCAGAGACGAGCCTAGTAAGATGCCGTTGGCAATAACTTGACTGGTAGAGGCAACATAGTGATCAAGTTTTGAAACAACAGGGCGCATTGAAATATGGTGCCGTTTAACTGTAGCAGTCATTGCACAAAGCAAAACAAGCAGAATTAAAATGAATTTCTGAGAGCCAAGACCAACGCCAATTGCTTGAGATACGAACAGTTCAACTGATCTAAATGTTGTGACAGCAGGTGTAATTCTCCCACTGATATCCTCAAAAGATTCAAATTTCACAGCACATTCTTGGCGAGCATTTTCAATAGATTTACGGATTAATGCGGGGTCAACTGGGGCTGCATCAAAAAGGTCTAGACCAAAATCATCTTCCTCTGGGCTTTGGGCTAAGCGTTCTTGTAGTTTTTGTTCAACATTAACGTTGGGGTCACAGGAGGGTTGAACAGGGTCAACTCGTAATTTGTAATATCCAGGCCAAAAATTTTCCCCAACCTGAAGGATTTGATTGTGGATATCACTGCTGGTACTAAAAATAACAACCAGTAGCAACAAGATGCTAGCTGGTAATGAAGAAAACCACTCGGTAGATGAGCGTTTATATTGTGTAGTATCGGAAGCCACGGAATTCCTTCCCCCCAAAAAAAGTGAATTGGTTTTATTTTGTACAAATAAAAATGCCGGTAGATTATACCGGCATTAATTACAAGCAGACTAGCTTGATAAGGATTATATTTTACCAAAAAGCAGTAGATCTAATTCTATCAAGCTGCTTTAAGGGAACTACGTCACATCTTGTTAAAATAGGTCGTCTAGGTCAACTGTTTCGATGTCAGCCGATGCATCTTCGTCCCAAAATGTGCCTAGTTGTCCTATGGGTGTTCGATACCCAACAGCTTCTGTCCACATACGATCAGAAATTCGTCTGATTGCTTCGGTTGCTGCAGCATCAAAGAGTTTAAATTTGGCGTTAGGTTTATGCTCTTCGACTTCTTTAGCATGACGCTTAATTACAGTACGAACTCTTTCCATGTCGCCTTTTGAATAAGCTGCGATAATATGAAATACATGCGAAAGCCTGACGTGAGCATTTTCACCAATAATATCTGCTTGTTCCAAGCGTTCCCAAGCATTCTCACCTTCGGGTAGTGCGCCAGGTAGTAATGACCAAATTGCAGCTTTTAGTGCTAATGGTACGCCAAACCAGGCTTTGTTATCTAGGCATCCTGCGCCACGTTCTGCTTGAGCGGCTATGTTCTTAGGAACGCCTGTACCAATACCTGACAAAATGTCGTGGTTTAATGCTTGTAAGCCGGAGATTAACCCTGCTAGCCAAACGATTTGGTCAAACTCTTGTTCGAGGTCTGGGCAAGTTGTACCAATTTCATTACCAATGTTGTAAGCAATTAGGTGGTTCCAAGCCTTGAAATAACGTTTAGCGGCTATTACGTGATGTCTTTTTTGTGTAATGAGTGCGTCTTGAGCCATGTCGGGTTGCTGTGCTCGGATAGCGCGAAGGTATGTTAGTTCGCTTTCAAAAGCGCGCTCTTCTTCACAGCCGCCTGAACCAAGATAAAGTAAAACACCTAATTCATTTGGCTCTTCAGTAATTCGTCCTAAAGACATAACTAGAGCACCCGTTGCTTCTGCGCCCGCACAACCGGCCTGAAGGTCATCCGATGCCAATTGCCAAGGCACAACATGAGCTTCACCAAGCAGTGTTATACTGTCGCCTGTTGGTTTAAGCATGGGTTTTACAAGAAATTGGTTGACTGCTTTACAGCCGCCTAAAACGACTGATAGTACAAGGGACAATAAAATCCATTTATAACTGGTACGGAAGTGATTGAAATTCACCATAAACTCCTAAAATAGGCTTTAATACAAAGTTAAGTTGATAACCGTTCGATTATCTATGACTTGATCGATAGTTTGTGAGATCAATGACACAAAGATAGAAAACAGCGATGTAAAATATTCAAAATTAGATCTAATGCAGAGATGTCGATAATTTTTTTCCTTTTTTATACGATTATAATTGAAAGGATCAGGAACTAGGCTATCTTTTCTAGGACGGGAATTTTGTAATAACAATAATATAGAGGTAAACCATGAAGAAACCAGAATTAGCAGCAGCCATCGCAGCAAAAGCAGACGTCACTAAAGAAAAAGCTGGTGAAATTATTAATGCGATGACAGATGAAATTACGAATGCGATGAGTAAAGGTGATGCAGTTACTTTAATCGGGTTTGGTACTTTTTCAAGAAGAGAGCGTAGTGCTCGAATGGGTAAGAACCCTCAGACGGGTGCGGCAATAGAGATAAAAGCAAGTAAAAGTGTTGGCTTTAAAGCTGGCAAGTCACTGAAAGACGCAGTAAATGGCTAGTTCAGGTTACCTGCTTTTTTGCTTTAGGCGTAATTTTGGTAACAAGCGTTGCGGTGTGATAGTTAAGCCGCAACGACTCATACATTTAATTTCTCTTAGTCTATAAGGTTGATATCAATTAGATGCGGGCGTTGTTCTATAACGTTCACGTAACTTTAGTCATCGCTAAAAGCGATTGTTCCTTTGTATATCGTTGTTTTTACTTTACCTTTAAGTTGCTGTCCTATTAAAGGTGAGTTTTTACCTTTAGATAATAGATTCTCGGTTTTTAAAGTCCATAATTTTGAAGGGTCAAAGATGCACAGGTTGGCAGCACTGCCTTCGGATATTTTTGGGCTCTCTAGAGATAATATCTTAGCGCTTTGGGTAGTCATTGCGGCAATAAAATTAGTCAAAGGTAGCTCATGGTGATCATTTAGTTCAACAGCCATTGTTAGGAGTAATTCAATATTACTCATCCCAGGCTCGGTTTCACCAAAAGGCATTTGTTTCGCTGCAGCTTCATGAGGTTGATGAGCGCTAGTAATGCTGTCAATAGCGCCGGATCTAATGCCTTCTAATAGCGCTAAGCGGTCAGACTCAGAGCGAATGGGGGGCATGCAATGAAAAATACTGTTGAAATTTTCAACTTGTTCGTCAGTGTAAAGTAAGTGGTGAATTGCAACATCCGCAGTGACGTTGATGCCTCGACCTTTGGCTGTTTTTACTTGTAAAACTGAGTCGGCAGCGGATAATTGCGATAAGTGGAGGTGAACGCCGCTAGTATCAGCGAGTTGAATTAATTGAGAAACAGCAATTGTTTCTGCCAAACTGGGGATGCCTTGTAAGCCAATGGTTGTGCTGACGTGATTGTCATGCATAACGCCTTCATGAAGAGAGGCTTCAATTGGGTTTATAAATACACTTAAGTCATGTGTTTTGGCGTATTCAAAGCAGCGTTTAGTAATTGCTAGGTTTTTGATGGGGTTATAAGCATTACTTAATGCAATGCAGCCGGCTTGTTTAAGTGATGCATATTCAGAAAGTTGCTCACCTTTCAAACCTTGCGTAAGCGCACCCAAAGGAAGTACTTGGCACTTATTGCTTGTTTGAGATAGGTCTCTAATTAATTTTGTGACGGCTTCAGAGTCATTAATTGGGTCTGTTTCGGGGGTGCAGCAAAGCGTTGTAACCCCGCCCGCAGCTGCAGCGGCAGTTTCACAAGCAATAGAGCCTTTAACAGAGTAGCCGGGTTCACGAAGAGAGACATTTAAATCGATTAGCCCAGGTAGTACATAACAACCTGTGGCATCTATACGTTTATCTGCGATAAACGTGATGTTTGAAGGTGAGTTTCCTTGAAAAATACCATTAATGACGCCGTCAGCTATTTGAATACGATCGAATGATACCCATTCACCTTGGGCACTTAGCAAGCTTCCATTGGTAATTTCAATTTTCATGATGCGTTCTCAGCTAACAAGTTTTTAGTTTCAGTTTGGCCGCTCATAGCCATTGACATAACGGCCATTCGAATAGCAATGCCATTTGTGACTTGATCTAAAATGACGGATTGAGGGCCGTCAGCAACTTCAGACTCAATTTCAACTCCGCGATTAATTGGCCCAGGGTGCATGACGATGGCGTCTGGTTTTGCGCATTTAAGTTTTTCTTGTGTAAGGCCATACAATTCAAAATATTCTTGTTCACTAGGTAAAAGTGCGCCATGCATGCGTTCTTTTTGTAGGCGAAGCATAATAATTACATCAATATCCTCTAAGCCTTGCTCTAGGTCGTTAAATACCGTCACGCCAAGTGATTCTACTTGTGTTGGTAGTAATGTGTTGGGTGCGATAACGCGAACTTCTTCAGCGCCCAGTGTATTGAGTGCGCGAATTTGAGAGCGAGCCACACGTGAATGTAGAATGTCACCAATAATAGCTACTTTTAATCCTTCGAATTGACCTTTATTTTGACGAATAGTAAGCATATCCAACATGGCTTGTGTCGGGTGAGCATGCCAACCATCGCCGGCATTGACTATGGCAACCCCTGGGGTCACCGACTCTGCAATGAAGTGTGCAGCACCACTTTGAGCATGTCGGACAACAAACATGTCGCTTGCCATAGCCTCAAGATTTTTGAGCATGTCGGAGAGTGATTCACCTTTTGAGGCCGCCGAAGTGTTGATGTTGATATTTAGCACATCCGCAGATAATCGCTTAGCGGCTAATTCAAACGTACTTCTTGTTCGGGTACTCGCTTCAAAAAACAAATTAACGACGGTTTTACCTCTTAAAAGCGGCACCTTTTTTATTTGTCTTTCACCAACCTCAATGAGTGAATCGGCCGTGTCTAATATTTCCGTTAATAGCGCTTTGCTTAACCCGGAGATAGTTAAAAAATGCTTGAGTCGTCCTGATTCAGTTAATTGTAACGGTGCTTGCATGACAAGGTGTCCTACTTAGTATGTGCCAACTTAAAGAGCGTTTTGTATTTCTAAATTAAGGTTTTCTGGGCCGATCAATTTGATACGCTCATTTTCTTTGAGCGATAAGTTAGCGCCAACGATATTTGGCGATATCGGTAAATCTTGTCGGCCAATATCGACAAGTACCGCGAGTGTGATGCTTGCTGGGCGGCCATAATCGAATAACTCGTTCATGGCTGCTCGTATTGTGCGACCGGACATTAAAACATCATCGAATAAAATCAAGTGCTTGTCATTTGTTTCAAAGGGAAGGTTAGACGGTTTAACGGTGGGGTTTAAGCCAGTTTTAGTAAAGTCATCTCGGTAGAACGAAATATCTAACTCGCCAATTTCCTGATGATTATTTAAGTGTTGCTGGATAGCTTTTGCGACCCATACTCCACCGGTACGAATTCCGACTAATTCATATTCATGAATATTTTTGTCTTGTAGATAATGTGTTAGTTTTTGAGCCATTGAGCTAAGTAGCGCATTGACTGCCTGGCTATCTTGAGTGTGATTATCATGCATTCGAACTATCCTTCATTGCAAACCAGGATTCTAGTATTAGGCAGGCAGCGATCCCGTCGACAGAATGAATGCCGAAGTCGAGTTGTTTGCCTTGTTGTGCTTGAATTTGACTCTTAGCTTCATAGCTTGAAAGTCGTTCATCCATCATGTCGACGTCTTTGTTGAATCGTCCTTTTAAGCGCTTACCAAACTTTGTTGCACGTAAGCACATGTCGCTTTGAGTGCCGTCCATGTTGAGGGGAAGGCCGACAATAAACTTATCGGGTTGCCACTCTTTTACAAGTTTTTCAATGATAATCCAGTCGGGAATTCCATCTTTTGCCTGAATCGGAGCGAGCTCGTTGCCTTTTTTAAGTAAGTCGTTTCCACTCGCTACACCAATGCGTTTTAGGCCGAAGTCAAAGCATAAGTAACGTTGATGTTTTTCATTTGTATTGTGTTGGGTCATGGTTACGCGTGTCCAATTTGACCATTTAACTGGCTGGAGTTAATGCCTAGTTTTTGCATTGTTTTATTTAATTTATCCTGGCTTTTGGTATGAAATAAAATGTCGTCATCAGCGGGGCAGTTGAGCCAAGCATTTGCTAAGAGTTCTTCCTCTAACTGACCTTCGCTCCAACCCGCGTAGCCAAGCGTAATGAGAAAGTTTTCAGGGCCGTCTCCTTTGGCAATTGCTTCTAAAATATCTTTCGAGGTGGTTAAACGCATATGTTCATTGATTTCAAGCGTTGACTGCCAAGACCGTTTGTCGTTATGAAGAATAAATCCTCGATCTTGTTGAACAGGCCCTCCAATGTAAATTAGCTGCTCGTCATTCTGACAATTGTCTTGAATATTTTCTGCAGTGACAGGAATTCCAAGTTGCTCTAATAATTCATAAAGCATAATTTCACTGGGGCGGTTAATCGTAATTGCCATGGCGCCAAACTCATCGTGTTCACAAATATAACTTAAGGTACCTCTAAAATTAGGGTCCAATAATTGTGGCATAGAAAGTAAGAACTGACTTTGTAAGCTGCTGTTATGTTCGGGTGTTGTCAATTTTGGCATAATATTAGTATCACTAGACATTGCGGATTTGGCAAGTTGATTTCTTAATAGCTTGAAACCCCTCGTTTGTTGTAAGAAAAGGTTCTAATTAGTTCAAGTACGTCACGCTCTTTTCTTACATTCTTGGGAAATGGAGCAAATGGCGCTGCTCTGCGAATGATATCAATGGTTTGAGAATCAAGTACTAGATTGCCTGAGCTTTGTAGAATATCAACATCCCGAATAGAGCCGTCAGCATAAATTGATATTGACATCCTTGGTTTGCCGTAGAGTTTTTTACCAGCCTCCTCGGGGAAATTTAAACCGCCGACGCGCTCTATTTTTTTAACAACATGCAGTACGTACTCAGCATCAACGGCTTTCATCATTGATGCGGCAGTTAAGCGAGTGACGCGAGGTCGTTTTGCATAATCTTGTTGTTGGCGGTCTAGATTAGCTTCAAGTTCTGCGATTTCTAGGCTGCGTTCAAGCATTGATCGTCTCGGCTTAACTTGAACGGGTTTGGAAGATTCTATCGCGCGATCGAATAAAGAAGGGCGTTGACGTTCTGCTTCCTTCGTGACGATAACAGGTTTCTTCTCGGCAGGTTGTAGTTTGTTTTGCTCCGCCGGTGACGATGCTTTTTGTGGGGTTGCGTTGTGTTGTACCGCTTTAATAGGGGTGGTGGGCAAGGCTTTTTCTTGAAGTGTTCCGCTGCCCTTCTGATTGGTTTCCGCTAGATAGTCCGCTTCTTTAGGTTTTTCGACGTCATCAAAGCGTGAGAGTGTGATTTCCATCGTCCGCTGTGCTGGTGTAGGGTCTTCTTGAATAAAGTCAGTTAATACCACTAGAGCATGTAGTGCTAAGGCAACAAAAACAGTGAAACTCAATCGATCCGCAGCACTGATACCTGACTCTGCAATTAAAGACGCCAAAACGTACCCCTATTTATTTTTTTGGTTATGGTTGGATGCTAAAATTTTTTGTTCGATTGAATTCATTAGCTGACCAGCAATATCCAGATTATAAGCGTTGTCTAATTCTTGAATGCAGGTAGGGCTGGTAACATTGATTTCAGTTAGGTAATCACCGATCACATCAATCCCTACAAATAATAACCCTCTCTTCTGTAAATCATCTTTTATTTGATCGACGATCCAATAATCTCGTTTGCTTAATGCTTGTGCTTCTCCTCGTCCTCCTGCAGCCAAGTTGCCGCGATGCTCTCCTTTGGTAGGGATTCGAGCTAAGGCGTAAGGGACGGGGTCGCCATCAATTATAAGAATGCGCTTATCGCCTTGTTTAATTTCAGGTAAGTATCGCTGAGCCATTATTTGGTTATGGCCATGAGATGTGAGGGTTTCTAATATAACACCTAGGTTATCGTCGCCTTGCTTAACTCTAAAAATTGAAGCGCCACCCATGCCATCTAAAGGTTTATAAATGACATCTTGGTGTTCTGTAAGGAATTGTTTTAATCGTGACTGGTCACGAGAAACAAGTACTTGAGGGCAACATTGTGGGAATGCGGTGGCATACAGTTTTTCGTTGCAGTCTCGCAGGCTTCTTGCTTGATTAACAATTAATGTACCTTTCTCTTCTGCGCGTTCGAGAATATGTGTCGCATAAATAAACTCGGCATCGACAGGGGGGTCTTTACGCATGATAATGACATTTAATTCAGAAAGGGCGATGTCACGAGGCGCTGAAAGTTCGAACCATTTATTTGGGTCTCTTTCAACAGTCACGTTTCGAACTTGTGCTTTGGCTTCACCCTGGTCAAGATATAAATTAGGAAGCTCCATATAAAATAGCTCCCAACCTTTTTTTTGTGCTGCGAGCATCATGGCAAAAGAACTGTCTTTTTTGATGTTTATGTCCCCAATAGGGTCCATAATGATTCCAAATTTTATCGTCATTTAAATCCTGTAAAACAAAAAAATGTACTAATCTTAACTGTCTAAGGTTACTGTGATCAGGCAAAGTAACATTAATTCATTCTAAACATCAGGCTAAAAGTTGCTTTGTGTGCTTAGAATCTGAATTCTAGACGATATTAACTTTCATTACATTTGATATAAAATTATTTATTCCTTAAAAGGTCTAAATAAACTATAAATAATAAATGCTTATGAAAATTATCGTGAATCTATGTTAAAAAGAACGTGTATCTAACAACTCGTTACAAAACGATAAAAGTTACCGGAACATTTTTTAAATATTGGTCTATAGTAATTTAATGGCGAGTAGATAAAACTAGCTGTGATGTAACGCGTTAGTCGGTATTATTCAGCTTTATTGAGTACTATTATTAAATAATAATGGCTGCTTTTCATTAATAAAGTCTATTTTAATCAATAGCTTTAAATGAAAGCGCGAGTAAATGTAAATCTTTAAGTGCCCCAGGCTGCGAGATAATGGAAGAGAATTTCGAAAATCTTAAAATAATGGTAATCGATGATAGTAAAACTATTCGTCGAACTGCCGAAACACTACTAAAGAAGGTAGGGTGTACGGTAATAACCGCTACTGATGGTTTTGACGCTTTAGCCAAAATCGCAGATACCCATCCTGATATTATTTTTGTGGATATCATGATGCCGCGTTTAGATGGCTATCAAACGTGTGCGCTTATCAAAAATAATAGCTCTTTTAAGTCAACACCTGTGATCATGTTGTCTAGTAAGGATGGCTTGTTCGATAAAGCAAAAGGCAGGATTGTTGGTTCAGATCAATATCTGACAAAGCCATTTAGTAAAGATGAATTATTAAATACTATTCGTAATCATCGACCGAGTAGTTAAATTAAATTGAAAAATTGTGTCGGTTTGCTTATAAAGCAAGTAGGCGCTAATTAGAAAAGTTTTTTTGCCAGGGGGAACTATGGCTCGTATTTTAATTGTGGATGATTCACCGACTGAAATCCGTAAGATTTCAACTATTTTAGAAAGTAATAATCACGAGGTGATCACGGCTGATAATGGGGCTGATGGTGTCGCTGTAGCGAGAGCAGAGCAGCCAGATTTGATTCTTATGGATGTTGTGATGCCTGGTCTGAATGGTTTTCAGGCAACCAGACAATTGACACGAGCGACAGAGACAGCTGAAATTCCCGTTATTATAGTAACAACGAAAGATCAGGAAACTGATCGGGTTTGGGGGACGCGCCAAGGCGCTAAAGGCTATTTGGTGAAGCCTGTTTCAGAAGAAAGTTTAACAAGCACAATTAATGAATTGCTGGGTTAAATCGAGTTAATAAATGACGTCACTATCGGCAAGCCCTTTTGGGATATTAACTGAGATTGCACAGCGAAGCGTCCAATTTTCAGCAGGTCTTCCTGCTCAAGATGAGGCCGTAGAGCTTTGGAATGGTATTGGCTTTAAAATCGCAGGTACGCATTATGTTGCTGCCATGGGGTCTATTTCAGAAATCCTCCATCTACCTAAGTTTACATCAGTACCTGGCGTGAAAAGTTGGATGCTAGGGATTGCTAATGTTCGCGGGCGCTTATTACCCATCATGGATTTGTCGCGATTTTTTGGATTAGACCATAGTTCGCTTAATAGTCGAGACAAGCGAGTGATGGTGGTTGATCATGGCGAGGTATTAAGTGGTTTCGTTGTCGATAGTGTAATGGGGATGCAATATTTTTCAGCCGATGATTTTAAAAAAGGCGCCCCGACTACACTTGCCCATTCAATTCAGCCTTTTGTTAAGGGCACATATATAAAAAGTGGTGTCGATTGGAATGTGTTTGATTCCTTCGTATTAACCGCTGATGACAAGTTTCTTGATGTTGCAGTCCACTGAACAAGTAAAAAATATTAGTAAAGATTCAATAACATACATTGATAGTAAAAGGCCAGGAGCCAGTAAATGAAAATCATCTCTGGAAAATTTAGCGCAGACCAAAGCAATAACACACGCATATTCATACTGGGTGGTGGGCTTATTGTGTTATTGGTAGCACTCTTTGTTGTGTCGTATTTTATTACGCGTGACGGTAACTATGATAAAGAGTATGTGGGCTATGCGAATGATTTGAGGGTGCTTTCTCAAGAAATTGCCAAAAACGCAACGGAAGCTGCAGCGGGTAAAGAGGGAGCGTTTAAGCAGCTTGAACGATCAAGAGATGATTTTGAAAGAAAGTTAGGTTTCATCACTTCAGGAAATGCAGCGACTGGTTTGCCGGCATCTCAACTAGCCGCTGACGAGGGTGTAATCGAACGTTGGCAGGTTGTTAAAGGTAACGCAGATCGAATTATTGAAAATGAAAGTACAGTACTAACGTTACATCAGATTGCAGAAACGCTAAATGAAACGATTCCTCAGTTACAAATTGAGTATGAAGATGTAGTTTCGATCCTTCTTGAAAATGACGCACCAGCAGATCAAATATCGGTGGCAGAACGACAGTCGCTTAGAGCAGAACGAATTGTACGAAGCGTAAATAATATTTTAACCGGTGATGAAGATGCAGCGATTGCAGCAAATCGATTTGGTGTAGATGCTACATTATTTGGACGTGTTATGAGCTCAATGTTTGAAGGTAATGATGCGATGGATATAAGCCAAGTAACAGATGAAGATGCTATCTATGGTCTTGAGGCGATTGCAGAATTATTTGAATTCGTTGACAGTAATGTAAAGGCGATTCTGGAAACTTCACCTGAATTATTTAAGGTTCGTAATGCTGCAAATGGTATCTTTGGTAACTCCATTGTACTTCTTGAAGAGACAGCTGCGCTAGCAACACGCTTTCAAACAGATGCTGACAGTCGTTTTATTAGCCCTAACAAAGCTTATATCATTCTGGCATTTATCATTCTTTTAATTGTATTTTCTGGTTGGTCTTTATATCAGGATAGTCAAAATCGTTTACAAGTTACTGAAGAGCAGAATGAACAGAACCAGAATGCGATCTTACGATTACTTGATGAGTTAGCTGACTTAGCAGATGGTGACTTAACCACAGAAGCAACGGTGACCGAAGATTTTACTGGCGCGATTGCCGACTCGATTAACTTTGCGATCGATCAAATGAGAGGGCTGGTTAAGGCAATTCGAGATACAGCCTTACAAGTTTCGGCATCGGCTCAAGAAACGCAAACAACAGCAATGCATTTAGCAGACTCTTCTGAACATCAAGCTCAAGAAATAGCAGGTGCTTCTGCAGCGGTAAATGAAATGGCTGTTTCGATTGATCAAGTGTCGTCGAATGCTTCTGAATCAACCAAGGTTGCGGAACGATCTGTAACGATCGCGAAGAAAGGTGCCGAAGTGGTACAGAATACGATTCATGGCATGGATACTATTCGAGAGCAGATACAAGAAACGTCCAAGCGTATTAAACGACTTGGTGAGTCATCACAGGAAATCGGTGATATTGTCTCTTTGATTAATGACATTGCCGATCAAACAAACATTCTGTCATTGAACGCTGCAATTCAGGCATCGATGGCGGGGGATGCTGGTCGGGGCTTCGCGGTTGTTGCAGACGAAGTACAGCGACTGGCAGAGCGTTCTTCAGCGGCAACTAAACAGATTGAAGCCTTGGTTAAAACAACGCAAACAGATACAAATGAAGCTGTTATCTCGATGGAACACACCACTGCAGAAGTGGTACATGGTGCTCGGCTAGCTCAAGATGCGGGTGTTGCACTTGAAGAGATCGAAACGGTTTCGATGAGTCTAGCTGACTTGATTCAAAATATCTCTAATGCTTCTCGCCAGCAATCGCTCTCTGCTGGTCATATATCAAATACGATGAATGTTATACAAGAAATTACATCTCAAACTTCATCTGGTACAACGGCAACGGCTAAGTCGATTGGTAATTTAGCTGAAATGTCGAGCCAGCTACGTGATTCGGTATCTGGCTTTAAACTACCGTTAGATGATGGAGAGAATACACACGTCGCCTAAACTTGATATGGGTTGGTTGTGCGTTTTGTGCAACCAAAGCGTAGTGAGATCAGATTAGTGAACGCCAGACTGAAGAATAAATTATGAGTTGGGAAAAAGTATCTTTTCCAGTGTTAACCGATGCTCAGTTTCTAATGTGGCAGAGTTTTCTGGAAGAGCGTACAGGCATGCATATTGCTAAAGAGCGGCAATCATTGCTGCAATCAAATCTTATTATTCGAATGCGTGAAATTAATTGTTTGGATTTTGATCAGTATTACGAAAAGGTCTGTGCAAAACCTAGCGGAATAGTTGAATGGAATACATTGCTTGATCGATTAATGGTCCAGGAAACTCGTTTTTATCGCGACCCTGAATCGTTGTTACTCTTTCAAGAGTTTTTGGTGACGCGTTTACAAGGTGGTACCAAGAACAAATCGTTGAATATTTGGAGTGTGGGTTGTTCTACTGGAGAAGAGCCATACACTTTAGCTATTTTAACGAATGAAGCGTTTTTAAAGTTTTATAGTGAACCTCGTTTTGGTATTACAGCAACAGATATAAGTTTGCCTGCATTACACAAAGCGAGGGATGCGGTTTATAACACGCGCAAATTGATGGACATGAAGCAAGAGCATATTGTTCAATATTTTTCGCAAATAAATAAAAATCTTTTTGAAGTAAATGATGAGATAAAGCAAAAAGTCTGTTTCTCAATGGCAAATATGGTCGATATTGAAAAAAGCCCATTGCGAAACATGGATGTGATTTATTGCCAAAACGTGCTTATTTATTTTCGAAAAGAACGTAAACATGCAATTTTAGATAGCCTTGTACAGTGTTTAGCCCCAGGGGGAATGCTTGTCATAGGCCAAGGCGAAGCGGTTGAGTGGACTCATTCTCATGTTTCTCGGGTAGAAAATAGTCAGACATTGGCGTTTTTACGTCATAAGAATTATTAACATAGTTTTAAACCGGTCTTTAAATAACGGGTTTAAAATATCATAACGCATTGACTGGAGAAGTTATGGGGAACAACCATGACTATATTGCCCTAGATTGGGTTAAAGGCGAAATCAAACAGACCTTGTCACAAGCTCAAAAAGCTTTAGAAGTGTTTGTTGAAAATAAAGACGACATGACGCAAATAACTTTTTGTCTGAACTATGTTCATCAAGTTCATGGCACTTTGCAAATGGTTGAATTTTATGGCGCCGCATTACTTGCAGAAGAGATGGAGACACTCTGTCAGCATATCTTAGAAGGTAATGTTTCTACTATACAAGAAGCGCTTGAAGTTTTAATGGAATCGCTTCTTCAACTTGAAAACTACCTTGAGCATATTCAAAAAGGGCAGCGTGATTTACCCGTTGTTCTATTACCTATTTTAAATGATTTAAGAGCGCTACAAGGGCGTCCTCTTTTATCTGATACATCATTATTTACACCCAATCTATCCGCTGCAGATGTCGTAGAGAATTCGGAACATAATCTTCGAATGCAAGATGAGCAGGTTATCGCGAATCTTCGAAAATTAAGACAAATGTTTCAGTTTTCACTCGCTGGCGTGATTAGAAATCAGGATCTAGAGCATAATTTTGCTTATTTATATCGAGTTGTCGTAAGGCTTGAGAAGTTTTGTCTAGGTACCTCTTTAGGTAAAATATGGTGGGTTGCTGTTGGTTTTTTGGATGCGATACAAGGCAATTCAGATGAACTCAGTTCAGCAACGAAACACCTTTTAAGAGCTCTTGATCATCAAATCAAATTGATGATAGAAGAGAGTGACGAAATTCTTGCAAGACCACTGCCTTCAGACCTCTTAAAAAACCTCCTTTATTATGTTGCTAGAACACATGTTACTAGCCAGCGGATTTCCTTTATTATGTTGCTAGAACACATGTTACTAGCCAGCGGATTGAAGAATTAAAGACAAAATTTAATCTTTCTACTGCACTATTAACAGATCAAGAAGTTGATGAAGAACGTCAGAAGCTTCAAGCCCCTGGTCAAGAAACCATGGTGTCAGTAGTCTCTGCGTTGAGTGACGAATTAAATCAAATAAAAGATCAATTAGACCTTTACGTTCGTGTTGAAGATAAAGATAACCAAATACTTGCTGACTTAGTTCAACCCCTTACGCAGGTCGCTAATACAATCGCTGTTTTAGGCTTAGGTATATCACGAAAAATGATATTGGATCAGGTTTCAATCATAGAAAATGTGCTTGAATCTGAAGAACCTGCAAATGATCAAGTATTAATGGAAATAGCGGGTGCATTGCTTTATGTAGAAGCTAACCTTGACTCATTAACGAATGAACATACATCGCCAGGATCTGAAGTTGATCAGTTAAATGATGATGGCGCCGGTTTTGTGGTTCCTGCTGAGCATTTTGAAAATGCTCATAATGCGGTGATTTACGAATCACGAAATGGCTTAGAGCAAGCAAAAAATAGTATTGTTAATTTTATCGCATCTCAATGGGACCATGCTGAGCTCGAAGGGGTTCCACATCTGCTAGACAGTATACGTGGTGGTCTACAAATTATTCCATTACCTCAAGCCGCCAAATTACTTCAATCTTGTAGTCGATATATAGAAGAAGAGCTACTAACGAATAAATCTGTTCCGGATTGGCAAGCCTTAGACCGATTAGCTGATGCAATTTCCAGTGTTGAATATTATATGGAGAGGCTATCGGAGGGCGCGAAAGGGAATGAGCAAATCTTACAAGTAGCAGAAGAAAGTGTTGCTAAATTAGGTTATCCAACTAATGGTGAAGTATCTACGGCGAGTGAAGTCGAGGTGCCGGTTTTATCTCAATACCATGTATCAGATATAGCGACTGAATCACCTGATGCGGTAGTGAAAGAAAGTGATGAAAATCTAATTGATGATGAAATTCTAGAGATTTTCTTAGAGGAAGCAGCTGAAGTTATCGAAGAAATTAAAACCACGATGACAAAGCTAAGAATTGAACCGGATGATCATGACGGTGTTCAAACTCTGCGTCGTGCGTTCCATACCTTAAAAGGTAGTGGTCGATTAGTCGGGGCCATTGCGGTTTCAGATGTTGCCTGGCCCGTTGAAAATTTAATTAATAAATACCTCGAAGCGAAAGAAGTTATTGGTTTAGATATATTTGATTTACTTGATGCTGTAATGGATCAGCTGCCTATTTTAGTAGAGGATTTTGCACAAAAAGTAACGTCATCAAACTATGAGCACTTAGCTATTCGTGCAGAAATGTTGCTTGAAAATAAGAACACCAGCGATTTGACACAAGCTAAGCCAAGTCCAAAACCAGAGCCAGAGCCAGAGCCAGAGCCAGAGCCAGAGCCAGAGCCAGAGCCAGAACCAGAGCCAGAGCCAGAACCAGAGCCAGAGCCAGAACCAGAGCCAGAGCCAGAGCCAGAGCCAGAACCAGAACCAATAAAATCATCAACTGTTTATGAAATAGACGATGACGATGATTTAATTGATGAAGAGATTTTAGAAATCTTCATCGAAGAAGCGGGTGAGGTACTAGAAGCGATTGAGGGTCATTTACCTATATTGCTAGAGGATTATTCCAATACCGATGCCCTAAGTGAGCTACGTCGAGCATTCCATACACTTAAAGGTAGTGGTCGAATGGTTGGTGCGTTGGTCATTGGAGATACTGCTTGGGCCATTGAAAGTTTGCTTAATCGAGTCATAGATGGCTCTATTTTAATGAATAAGGATATTGCAGGTCTTACGAGTCACGTAGTTGATAATATTCCAGCGCTGGTTGAATGTTTTAAAACGGGAGCAAAATCTAGTCTGGATGTTCCTTTAATTGAGAAACAAGCAGAAGCATTAGCAAATGGTGACTTTGTTTCCGGTATTAGAGCAACTTCATCAGAAGAAGGCATTACTACAACTATAAGTAAAGAGGAGAACCAGGGTCAGAGTGTTGTTGGTATTGATGCTGACTTACTTGAAATATTTGAAAGCGAAGCTGCGTTACATGTAAAAAGTGTTGAGAGCTTCGCAACTGAAGTCGTTGAAGGCTCAAGCGTACCGGTAAATGACGACTTATCTCGTGCGCTACATACGCTTAAAGGCAGTGCGAATACCGCAGGTATTCAACCAATTGCAATCATTGCTATACCCGTTGAAAAAATCATTAAAGAAGTGCGAGCCAAGAACCTAGAAGTCACTTACCCTGTAGCTCAAATGTTGCTACAGGCGATGGCGTTAATTAAAGAAGGTGTGGCACAGCTAGCGACTACACCGCATAAACTTCTATCAGGAGCAGACGACTTTTTAAATTCCTTAGTTAGTGTTCAAAAAGTAGCTTTAAAAGACACTCTTGATGACAATGAGTTGATGAAAGATGCACCGCAGGATCCACAAATCATTAACATCTTCTTAACGGAAGGTTTAGATATTTTGTTGGATGCTGAAGGCATTCTGAATGAATGGAGTGAAAACCCTGTTTCAGAGGATGCTTTAGTTAAACTTTTTGGTGAAGTTAAAACACTTCATCGTGGTGCTAAACTAGCTGGGCTAGATAGTATTGCTGAACTGTGTGAATGCTTGGAAGAAAGCTACGGTATAATTAATATTGATGAGAAAATTATAGATCCTTCCTTTCTTAGAGATATTAAACGCGGGCATGATGCACTGATTGATATGATGGATCAATTAGCGGCTGGTTTAAGCATTAATTTAGATAATAAGCTCCTCGCTGAATTGAGAGAGCACATAAAAGATCAGCCAAATAAAATTAATCAAGCTGATGATTCACTGCACGAGAAGCTAATTGAATTAGATAATGAACTAGATGGCGCATTACCTTCTTACACGCCTGATGATGACAATTTAGAGGAAAACGATGAACTTGACCAAGTAAGCACCATAGATGGTGACTTAATGGATGCTGAATTGGCAGAAATCTTCCTCGAAGAAGCTAATGAAATTGTTCAAGGTATATCTCCAGCATTAGCACAACTCAAAAAGGCACCTAGTGAAGAGCATATTATTATTCAACTTCAGCGTGACTTGCACACCTTAAAAGGTGCGGCTCGTCTAGCAGGGGTTGAACCTATTGGAGATTTAGCAGATACCTTAGAAAAAGTTTTTGAATTATCTGACGACTCGCGTATAGGTATGGGCGAATTGTTAATGAGTTTGCTTGAGGATTCTGGCCTAGCATTGAGTACTATGCTGCGATCGATCGAGCAGGGTGAACTTTGCAAGTCACAAAATGACCTGATTGAAAAAATTAAACAAGTATCCCAAGCTGAAGATGAACATATTACTTCAGTAGCGCTCACTCCTAATGAAATTAGCCAAACAGACACTGAAGAAACTAATACTCAACCTGACATCACAACTGACGCAGAAGAGGAAAGTAGTGACGGTGGTATGTTTGAATTAGATCCTGAGCTAGCTGAGATCTTCTTGGAGGAAGCGAATGAGATAATACATTCCTCTGGAGAGTTGTTGCATCAATGGGAAGCTGATACACAAAATATTAATCTAGTTGCCGAGTTACAGCGTGAATTACACACCCTCAAAGGTGGGGCGCGAATGGCAGAGATAGATAGCATCGGTGATCTATCCCATGAGCTGGAAACGTTATTTGAATTGATTGTGGACAGTCATTTTGTTCCATCGAGTGACACGATAACACTATGCTTGAGCTGTCATGATGCTTTGGCAAATATGGTTGATTGTATCAGTGAGGGGCGAAATGCACCTAAGGCCGTTTCTTTGCTTGAACAAATAAAACATGTTGTTAAAACGGGGAGCGTTGGTGGTGTCGATACTTCACCTGAGCTACCTGAAGATGAAAAAGTAGAATTGAACATTGTTTATGCTAACTCTGAAGCAGGTACTGACATTCAGCCTGATATTACTGTAGCTGAAGAAGAAAGTGCTGACGGTGGTGTGTTTGAGCTAGACCCTGAATTGGCTGAAATATTCTTGGAGGAAGCGAATGAAATAATACATTCCTCTGGAGAGTTATTACATCGATGGGAAGGTGATACACAAAATATTAAACTGGTTGCCGAGTTACAGCGTGAATTACACACCCTCAAAGGTGGGGCGCGAATGGCAGAGATAGATAGCATTGGGGATTTATCTCATGAGTTGGAAACGTTATTTGAATTGATTGTAGAAAGCCATTTTGTTCCATCGAGTGACATGATAACGCTATGCTTGAGCTGTCATGATGCTTTGGCAAGTATGGTTGATTGTATCGGTGAGGGACGTAATGCAGCTCCGGCAGCTTCATTATTGGAACAAATAAAACATGTTGTTAAAACGGGTAGTGTTGGTAGTGCTGACATTGCGCCTGAATTACCGAATGATGAAGTGCATGTTGTAGACCCCGACTCTTATGCAGAAATTAAGAGTGTTACTGAAAGTGTATCTGAAGACTTATTTGAAGGTGATCTTCTTCCTCTCTTTATCGATGAGAGTAAAGATATACTGTCGGCTGCTGCGGATTATTTAGAACATTGGCGTGAAGATGAAGATGGCGTAGACGGTGTTATCGAGTTACAGCGTGAAATGCATACCCTCAAAGGTGGCGCAAGATTAGCCGATGTCGATGCAATAGGTGATTTAGCTGATGCGGTAAATCATCGTTTAGAGTTACTTATTGAAGGACAAGTACCTGATCATAAAGCACTATTAACGTCAATCACGAAGGCGTATCAAGAGCTGACAGAAATGTTAGAAAGTTTGATACATGGAGTAGAGGTCGCACCAGCGCCGAAGTTAATTAATGAAGTAAATAAAGCGGGTGGCTTTTCCGCGCCAAGTGCAGCATTAAATAGTCTAATGCCCAATGTGCTTGAAACTTCAATATTGGGTGATCTAGACGAGATTGACGCTGAAGTTATAGAAATGTTCGTTGAAGAGGCGCAAGAATTAATTGAGGCGCTAGAAGAACAGATTTCCGAGTGGTCAAAAACGCCTGCAAGTGAACATTGTAATTTAGAAATTCAACGAATATTACATACGTTAAAAGGCGGTGCTCGATTATCAAATGTTAGTGGGTTGGCTGACGAAAGTCATGAATTGGAAGCGCGCTTGTTGGATGCTCAAAAAAATAATGAGCCATTTGAAGGCGAACTCAAAAAAGCAGTGCTCAAAAAACAAGACATTCTATTGAAGTTAGTGGATGACATAAAAACGCTAGCCGTATTACCTGAACCAAACAATACTGAAACGTCAGCAACTGTTCCATCTGAAACTGTGCTGATTGAAGCTTCAAATGTCAGTAAAGATAAGAAAGCAGAAGCGGTTAAGGCAAAAAAGATACCCAAAGCAGCACAAAAATCAGCGCCTCAAGAAACAATCCGTGTTTCTTCTGATCTACTTGAGTCTTTAGTCAATCTGGCGGGGGAGACCAGTATTTCGAGAGGGCGTTTAGAGCAGCAAATAAGTGATTTTGGTTATACGCTGGAAGAAATGTCAGCCACCATAGAGCGTCTTCGTGAACAGCTTCGAAGAATGGATATGGAAACAGAAGCTCAGGTGTTATTTACCACGGAAAAAGAAGGTGCTAACGCCCCTGACTATTCAGACTTTGACCCATTAGAGATGGATCGTTATTCATCGATGCAACAGCTTTCCAGAGCATTGACGGAGAGTACGTCAGATTTATTGGACTTACGCGACACATTGTCGAACCGAGCACGTGATGCTGAAACATTATTATTACAGCAATCTCGTATCAATTCTGAATTGCAAGAAGGGTTGATGAAAACGCGGATGATTCCATTTTCGTCAATTGTGCCTAGACTTAGACGGATTGTTCGGCAAATTGGTGGTGAATTAGATAAACAAGTTGAGTTTGATGCCTTAAATGTAGAGGGTGAGATGGATCGTTCGGTCTTAGAGCGAATGGTTGCACCACTTGAACATATGCTTAGAAATGCCTTAGATCACGGAATTGAGTCTACAGCTGCTCGTATAAAAGCGGGCAAACCTGAAAGTGGCCAAATTATATTGTCACTAATGCGCGAGGGCGGAAATATAGTCCTCAAAATGAAAGACGACGGCGCTGGAGTAAATGAAGCGGTTGTTCTTAAGAAAGCGATTGCACAAGGCTTAGTCGATAAGAAATCTAAGCCGACGCATCATGAGATTGTGCAATTCATTATGCTTCCTGGCTTTAGTACGGCTGAAAAGGTGACACAGATATCAGGCCGTGGTGTGGGGATGGATGTCGTTGCGAGTGAAATTAATCAGATGGGCGGCACCATTGAAATTGACTCAACACTAGGAAAAGGAACTGAATTCACAGTTCGCTTACCATTTACTGTATCTGTAAACCGTGCGCTGATGGTAAATACGGGTGAAGACTTTTATGCTATTCCTTTAAATACTATTGAAGGTATTGTACGCGTTAGCCCTTATGAATTAGAGGAATATTACAAACCTGATGCACCGATGTATGAGTACGCTGGGCGAGAATATAATCTGCAATACCTTGGAAAACTATTACACAGCAGTCATCATCCAAAGCTACAAGGGCAGCCATTACCTTTACCTGTAATTCTTGTGCGTGGCTCAGATAAACCGATGGCGCTTCAGGTGGATAGTTTGATGGGAAGTCGTGAAATTGTTGTAAAGAGTTTAGGTACTCAGTTTGCTAATGTTCATGGTGCTTCAGGTGCCACAATCTTGGGGGATGGTAGCGTTGTTGTAATCTTGGATCTTCCAGCTCTGATACGAGACGATAATGCTGGTCTACTAGGAAGTAATGATGTTCTTGAAGCGGAACCTAGAGACAAAGAAAAAGCATCGTTAGTGATGGTGATTGATGATTCTGTTACCGTAAGAAAAGTAACAACAAGACTATTAGAACGAAACGGCTTTGAAGTTATTACCGCTAAAGATGGTGTTGACGCGATTGCAACCCTTCAGGACTTTAAACCAGATATTATGCTGTTAGATATTGAAATGCCTCGAATGGATGGCTTTGAAGTCGCAACCTTAGTACGGCATGATGAACGCTTACAAGATATCCCCATTATCATGATTACCTCAAGAACGGGTCAGAAGCATAAAGATCGAGCATTATCGATTGGTGTAAATGGCTATTTAGGAAAACCGTTCCAAGAGCATGATTTATTAGAAAATATTGAGAAATATTTAAACTGACTGTGACCGAACTCGACAAAACTAAACAGCGGCCATATATCGGTGTCATTTCAGACTGTGCGTTACAACGACATGTATTACAAACTGTGTTGGTTCGTTACGGGCTAAATGTTGCCATCATATGCGAGCCTTCTTTACTTGGCGGACAGCCTCAAAAGCGTGTAGATAGCGTGGAGTGTTGGATATTAGAGCTGGATGATGAAGATTTTGAATCAGAAGCATTAGATAGGTTAATTGATCAGGCTAACGTGCCGGTATTATTCGGCTTGGGTAAAGCCCCTGCTAAAAATGATGAACATTACATTTCATGGGAGCGCCGTTTATTTGATAAATTGGAAGAGCATCTGGGTAGTGTTGAGATTTTAGAGTCAGAGGCATCTATTTTAGCTTTAGATAAAGAGGCTAATGAACAATTTGAAAGAACATCAGGCGTTCAGAAACATGAAGACTTATCTGAAAAGAAGCCTATCGCGAGAGAAATATGGGTTCTGGCGGCATCATTAGGTGGCCCAGCTGCGGTTAAAGAATTTTTAGATGAAATGCCAGCCGATCTGCCTGTGGGGTTTTTATATGCGCAACATATTGATGAGCACTTTTCTCATGTATTAACGAATGTTCTAGGGCGACACTCTCAATTAGAGTTAAAGCCTATGAGGCAGGGTGACATACTGCGAGAAGGTGAGGTTAGTGTAGTACCTGTTGGTAATGAGGTAATCTTTAAAGATAATGGTGTTTCGATTACCCAAAAGCCTTGGGAAGGACCTTATGGACCTTCTATAGACCATCTTTTGGCTAATGTTCTCCGTTGTTATGCTTCACGTTGTCATGTGATTGTTTTTAGTGGTATGGGTAACGATGGGGCATTGACTGCGCCAAGAATGAAACGCCAGGGTTGTTGTATATGGACTCAAACGCCAGAAAGCTGTGCCAATGGTTCAATGCCACAATCGATTATTGATCTCGAGTGCTCTGAATTTACAGCAGCACCTAAAGTCTTGGCGCAAGCATTAATTAAGCGAATTAATGGCTTGCATGTTGCGACAAATGGTCAGCAAGAAGCACAAACTAATTCATCTTATGTTGAACTAGATGTTCGAACAGATGACTAAGAATATTGAATTGAGGACTTAGCGTGTCGGAAACTGAAAGCGTAATTGCAAGCTTGTATCTTCCTGTGAGTAATAAACAGCTATTGCTCCCTAACGTGAGTGTCGCCGAGGTGGTGGCTTACCAAGAACCTAAAAAAATTAACGATGCGCCAGATTATTTGTTAGGCATGATTCATTGGAGAGGGATCGATATTCCTGTTGTTTCTTATGAACTTGCAAATGGCTTAAAATTGAATGATACCACTACTAACGCTCGAATCGCTGTCATTAATACGATTGGTGAGCATCAAAGCTCGTTACCTTTTTTTGCTATGATTACACAAGGAATTCCTCGTTTAGTGAAAGTGAGAGAGGACCTCATTAAAAAAACCAAACAAAAGAAAGGTGCGGCAGACGCGGCACTAATTAAAGTAGATGGTGAAGACGCTACAATTCCAAATATTGACTATTTAGAATCACTTGTTCACTCACAAATATAATCTAATACGGCCGTGGAACAATGGGACTATTAGGAACGCATTCTAAATCGAACCTAGGAAAAACGCGTTTCGATGCTGCACTTTTATCTTTACTATTTTTTTCAATTTACCAAGCTTATGGCCTAGCAGATCAGGGGGTTATCTGGTTAAGTCTATTGTTTGTATTATCTGGTGCCTGCCAGCTATTTTTTTTGATTAAAACCCAGAAGCAAAAATTTAGTAAACATGCAGCACTGCTATGCCTCGTACTTGCATGGATTGCTGTTCTAAGCTCAAATTATGGAAAGCAGTTAATAGTATTTGAATGGTTGGCTATTTTAATTATTGCGGGTTACCTACTTTTAGCGATTAACATTGCGAACATCATAAATGGTATTGGGCTGACAGTACTATTTAGTATGCTGTATTTTGAAAAGGGCTTTACCGCAGGTATCTCACAGTTATTACCATTCTTTGTATTGTTGACCATCGCTAACTTATTAAGCTCCCAATATGCCTATTTAGCATCATCGCTAAAACGCTCTCAGGTCTGTGATGCATTAACAGGGTGTTCGAATAAAGAATATTTTTTGCAGGAAGTCATAAAATCGTCTGACATATACAGTCGGTACAAAATTAGTATGTCTCTTATTGCGCTTAAGGTGAATATTTCCACAGATGAAATAGCAGAGATCGGGCGAGAAAAGTTTGATCAATACCAAATATCGCTGACTAAGGTGTGGACAAGTCGACTAAGAAATACAGATGTTTTATGTCGTTATCATGATGGATTGTTTGTAGTTTTATTGCCTAGTACTACCTTAGAAAATGCCTTGTCTCTTGTTGATGATTTGACTAAAGCAAGTGATGATTATGAATTTGATGGCCATGAAAATATAAATATACTTACGAAAACAATTGCGCATGAAGGAGTAGAAGGTTGGGAGGATTGGTTTAATCAGCTTGTGTTGTAATTAAATTTAATATTTGAGTGAGCAAAATCTCAATTAGTAACTAGAATAAAGCTACATGAAGATTTTAGGTTTCTGAAAATGTGCCGATATAAGGTACCTAGAAACGTTAAATACCCTTAAATTGAAACAAGTCAGCGCTCGAATGAGTGACTGCTAACATTTATAATTTATAGATTAGCAGTAGTAATTGTTTTAATTCCCTGATTTGCCTCATATTATCTGCATTAAATGATTGCAGGGGATTGAGCAACGTAACGAATAAACTTAGGTAGAGTTATGTTTGGATTGAATAAAAATGCATTGAAAGTGAATGAAGTGGCAATCGACAAAGTTGATCTGCAGGCTTTGGAGGCTAAGGCGGCTTTGCTTGATCAATTTTTTGCACAGGACCCTGTATCACTGACTCAAACGATTGCATCTTCTATCAGTCAAAAAAATGATGTGAGCAAGGGGTTTATTAGTCAAGTTGAAGGAAACTGTCAAGGTTTGGATTCATTAATAGATCAGGGGCAGATGATATTATCTTCAGTTCAACAAGCATCTGAAACTTCGAATCAAACCGCTGATGTATCACGTCAATGTAATGCTGATATGAGACAGTTATCGAATAATGTTGAAGCGTCATCTCGTAATATATCAGAATTTACTTCTTTATTAGAAAGTCTGGACGAAAGTAATAAAACGATTAGTAAATTGCTGGAATCCATTAAAGCGATTGCAGACCAAACAAACTTATTGGCTTTAAATGCTGCGATTGAGGCAGCACGAGCGGGCGAACATGGTAGAGGTTTTGCTGTGGTTGCAGATGAGGTTCGTCAATTAGCCAACACTTCCAATCAGTCTGCTGAAGAAATACAGGGTGAAATTACTAAAATTACTGAAATTTCAAACTCAGTGATTTCTAAACAGCAAGAGGTTGCGGAGGTTATGAGTAACAGCGTTACCATTGCAACCGAAACGATGAATAACCTTGCTTCAATGGAAGATGTTGCAAGTAGTAGTGCAAGCCTTGTTGGTGAAGTATCTTCTAGTTTTGCAGCCCAAATAGAAGAGGCTGAGCAAGTTAAGTCGAACCTAGCGTCATCACTTGAAAATGCATCAACTAATGACGAAGCCTCAAATTTATTACAGCAGTTGTCCGATCAGATAAAACTACTTTCACGCTAAATTAAAGCGGCAAGTGTTTGTCACCTGTTGAGATTTTTTACACTATAAATTAAAACCTCCATTACATCATTATTGATGTAATGGAGTTTTTTTTTTGGTGGATATTTAACTGTTTGATATAAAAAGGAATACTTTGTTATCGTGTAAGCTTAATTAGAAAGAATCAGGGGGTTTCAAATTTGGCGTCTTATTTGCTTAATAAATATACAAGGCAGATAGGTAAACTTTCTTGCTACTTTGCCGATACAAAGAATATAGATCTTTTTTATCTAATAGCTTAGTTAGTGGAAGCATTAGTTGGAGAACCATCATGACACATGATAAATATTCAAGAGTTGAAATGTTTCGCCGTTTATATTTAAATAAATGTGGCCAAATTGAAAAAGCGAAGACATCATCAAATACTTTGCGTTGCCAAGTATTAAAAATGGAAGCTGAAGCGATCAAAGCAGAGATAGATATTCTTTAAAAGCCTCTTTTCTATCGCTGTTTTTAACTATTTTCTACCCACTATACCTATGTAGTGGGCATGACATCTTTGAAAAATATTTCCTCCCGTCAAATAAGTATGTAAAATCGCTTCTTTCTATATTTTTAAGAAAACCACTTAAATAATGTTACTGGAAATTTGAATGCTAGACGCGATCTCTAAACACTATAAAGCCATTATTGATGACCTTGGGGAAGATAGTTCTCGAGAAGGCATGCGCGATACACCTATGCGTGCAGCGAAAGCAATGCAGTTTTTAACCAAAGGGTACTCCACAAATCTGGACGACATTGTAAATGGTGCTGTTTTTGAATCCGATAATGACCAGATGGTGATAATTAAAGATGTTGAGCTTTACTCGCTATGTGAGCACCATTTGTTGCCTTTTATTGGTAAGTGTCATATCGCTTACTTACCGAATGGTAAAGTACTTGGGCTTTCAAAATTTGCGCGAATTGTCGATATGTATGCTCAGCGTTTCCAGATTCAAGAGAATTTAACACGTCAAGTTGCAGAAACTGTTCAGCAAGTCACAGGCGCTAAAGGTGTGGCTGTTATTATTGAATCCCAGCATATGTGCATGATGATGCGTGGCGTACAAAAGCAAAATTCTTCAATGAATACCTCTGTGATGCTAGGCGCTTTTCGTGAATCTCAAGCGACACGAAGTGAGTTTTTAACTTTAGTAACTCAGTAATAACGATCTAGCCACGTTTTACGTGGCCAATTTTTCTACTATGTACACGAATAGACGACTCTTTTACAGGACCATTTAATGCTAAAGCTAGACACACTTAACCAACTCAGCCAACTTAAAACCGATATAAAAGCAAGTCGAAATATAGAAAATGGAACAGTAAAGGGTTCTGCCCATAAATTTGGTTTCGTCAGCTTAGATAGCGGGAAAGATGTTTATTTACCGCCAGATGAAATGCAAAAAGTATTACCTGGTGATCGTGTAGAAGTCGAAATTATAAAAGATGCCAAAAAGAAAAAAATGGCTAAGATTGAGCGTTTATTAGAATCGCCGACTAACGTTTTTTGTGGCAAGTATGTGACGAAAGGCAAAACACATTTTGTAGAGCCTGACATTCCAGGTTTAAGCCGCTGGCTATTTATTCCGCCTCAGAAACGGAAGAATGCTAAAGCACAGGATTTAGTTAAGTGTCGTATCACGCAACACCCTTTTAAAACAGGTAATGCTCAAGCAAGTGTCATTGAGATTTTAGGTAACGATAAAGTCACCGGTATCGAAAGAAGCTACGCATGTAGTAAATATGACATCAGTACGCAATGGAATGATCAAGTTGAGGCACAGCTAGCGACCTTAGATGAAGCCGCGATCGAGGCAAAGAAGGCTGAGCGTGACGACTTAAGTGGCACACCTTTCATAACGATTGATGCAGAGTCGACGGTTGATATGGACGATGCGCTATATGCAATAGAGAATGATCAAGGCTGGATGCTTAGTGTTGCGATTGCAGACCCCTGTGCTCTTATTGAAACAGGCTCTGCGATTGAAAAAAGCGCCTTGTTACGCGCAACTTCGATATACTTTCCTGGCCAACAAGTGCCCATGCTGCCTGAAAAGTTAGCCGGTGACTTATGTTCACTTGTTGCAGATAAAGACCGCTTAGTGAAAGTGATAAATATTCAAGTAATGGCTGATGGCGCTTTAGGTGAGTTTCAACTCTCAAATGCAGTGATTCGCTCACGTCAGAAGCTTAGTTATATGGAAGTAAGTGCGTATCTTTCAGCTGACGTATCATCTGATAGCAGCGTTCAGATTGACGAAACTGTAAAACATTCACTGGCTTGTTTGCAGGCGGTATCTGAAGCTTTACTTCAGTGGCGAGAAAAGCACTTGCTAACACAGCAGAATCGTACTGAGTTTGCGATTACTCTGAATGAGAGTCAAAAAATAACAGATATTAGCGAGCGCCCAGCGACCTTGGCGCATAAAATTGTTGAGGAAACGATGGTGGCTGCCAACCGTTGTATCGCTGAACTATTAGCACAGAGTGGTCAGGACAGCTTATTTATCACACACAATGGTGTGCGGAATGATCGTCTTGAAACGGTCCAAAAAGTTATTAAAGAGCAGGTCATCGCGTGTGAGAATACAGACTTATCAAGCTTGAATGATTTTGTTCAAGTTATGAGTGCTGTCTCCTCATCAGATGAATTGAAACCTCTGCATCTGATCATGACCCGTCAACTGGAGAAGAGTCGACAGGCTTCTAAGTCAGCACCGCATTTTGGAATGGGTTTGAAGCAATACACCACATTCACTTCGCCTTTACGTAAAGCGAATGACTATTTGGTACATAAGCAGTTGAGTTCATTGAAAGATGGCAAGCTAACCGCATCAATCGACCCTAGAGAGCTAGAGAAGCTAGAGTTAAAATTGCAAAACGCAAGGGGGGCGGTGTTTGATGTTGAGCAATGGTTAAAGTGTCAATTTATGGCCAAGAATAAAGACGTTCATCAGGCGAGTGTACTCAGAACCTTTTCAACAGGCTTCCAAGTTCGTTTATTAGAAAATGGCATTGAAGGGTTTGTTTCTACAAAAGAGATGGAAGGGAAATATAGCTTTAATCAAGATTTACTTAGTTTGACGGGTAAGGCTATGTCTTTCAAACTTGATCAGCTCATTGAAGTTCGAGTCAACCAAATTGACTGGTCTCGAAAACAGATACAATTTGAGTTATCAGAAAAGTTGACTGCCGAAGCGTCTGTGAGTGGAAACATAGTCGTTGAAGAAACCAAAACAGAAGTCTGATAGAAATCGAAAAGAAGTACAGGGCGAGACCAGAGCACGAATCTGGTGCCGGCCCTGTTTTTTAACTTAAACTTCGAGCTTCAATCCAACTAATCCCGCCAGCATATATTCACTGATCATGGTGATATACGTCTCTTGGTCACCAAGATATGGACAGTTAGTATCGCCATTCCAAATTTTACCAATTGCACCATCAAAGGTTGCTTCCAGTCCCATCATCAAGTACTCAACAGGCCGGTTAGGGAACAACCCTTGATTGATCCCTTTTTGTAGAATTTCACCCACATATTTTGAGAATTGATCATCAAGTACTTCAAATTCAGCTCTAAGTTCTGGCGTTAACCTTTCCCTGAAATCGCCTCGTTGACAGTAAAATGATACACGCGCCTCAGCAGGGTTGTTTAAGAACATCTCGAATGACGTACTGATCAGCCCTTTAATGACATCAATAATTTCAGGGCGTTCATCATCCATATGGTACGCGCTCATCATGCGCTTATGAAAGTTTATTGAAATACCGGCATAAATATCATCTTTGCTGGTGAAGTGCTTATAAACAGTACCCTTCCCAATCTCGGCCTTTTTAGAAATTTTTTCAACGGTAACCGTTTCCCAATGAGGGTCGTCAAAAAGACTGATGGCCGCTGTTAGGATTTCTTGCTCTCGGCGAGCAAATTCTCGTTGCTTGCGAGACATTGGCTTTTCGATGGATGTTTTATCATCACAGTACTGCATTTGTATTCCTTAAAGCACTTCAAGTTATGTTTTGGTCATTAAGTGACCATTAGTCGTAAATTTTATCGATAAAGTACATTCTAATCTAGTTATTTTTTCTAACTGTAATAAAATTGTGTCAAATTTATAGTAGTTTCAGCTGTTAGATATGGATGATTGGGTTTTATGAATACAGATGTTCTCCAGAAGAAGTTTTTGCAAATTAGAAGTCACAAAGCATTTGAGCTTTTTATTATATTCGTGATTGTATTTTCTGCTTTGTTGATTGGTGCCAAAAGTTACGAAGTTCCAGAGCAAGTACGCACCTTAATGGTGTGGTTAGACAGGGGTATTACAATCCTCTTCTTAATGGAAATTATTATTCGATTTATAGGGGAAGAACATAAACGCGATTTCTTTAAGAGCGCATGGAATATTTTCGACACACTAATTGTTATTGTTAGTTTAGTCCCTATTGATGACAGTGAATTAGCGTTAGTTGGTAGGCTAATAAGAATTTTCAGAGTACTCAGAATGATTTCTATCATTCCAGAGCTTCGCCTATTACTCAATTCGTTAATCAAAGCCATGCCTCAGTTGGGTTATGTTGTTTTGCTTATGTTTATTATTTTTTATATCTATGCCGCAATTGGTACGACCTTCTTTGCAGAAATAAACCCTGTTTTATGGGGAGATATCTCTATCTCGTTATTAACCTTATTTCGAGTCATGACGTTTGAAGATTGGACTGACGTTATGTATGAAGTAATGACTATTTACAGTCTTAGTTGGATATACTTTATTACGTTTATCTTTTTTACTGCTTTTGCTTTTTTGAATATGGTCATTGGGATTGTGGTGAATGTGCTAGAAGAAGAAAATCAACGGATTAAAGATGAAAACGATAAAGCGCAAGGCCGAGCTAATCTAGATGATTTACAGAAAGAGATTCGAGAGCTAAAGGCTTTAATTATTGCAGGGAACAAAGTAATAAAGTAAACCTTGGTTATTATCTAAGGTGAATATCAATTTACCTTAGTATAGTTTGCCAAACTTCTTGGAGGGAGGCCCAGAATATCTTTAACTTAACGAAATAATAAATATTACTGTTTGGTGGTGGTTTTTTGCTTTTTAGATAGCGATCACATACCATCGTGCCGCTATCTACTATTCATTTTCATTACATGTAGCTTTAATTATGTCTCGCCGAACGCTTCTTGAAATTGGTCTTTTTCAACGCATCCTAATTGCCGCTAGTTTAAGTGGGCTTATTTGCCTTGGAGTTTTCCTTGTTGCGCGATGAATTGCTCTTAGTATTAGAAAGCTCGAGGGGCAATAATGACATCTGAATTAGAAACTAAAGTTCAGGGTGGTGACATTCAAGACAGCGACCCTATTTTAGAGTTTGACAATGTAACACTCGGCTATGAGCTTCATCCCGCAGTACATCATCTTTCAGTGAAAATTAAACGCGGTACCTTAATGGCCTTGGTCGGGCCAAATGGAGCCGGTAAAACGACGCTTCTAAAAGGAATTATGGGGCAACTCTCACCTTTAGAAGGTTCAATTACCTTGCATGAAATTGAACGTAATGATATCGCGTACCTCCCTCAACTGAACCAGGTCGACCGTAGTTTTCCAATTAGTGTTCAAGAAATGGTTTCATTAGGTACTTGGCGTGAAACGGGGGCGTTTGGAAGGCTAAGACGCCAGCATAAACAAAGGGTGGCTTCTGCCTTAAATCAGCTAGGGCTAAGCGGGTTTGAAAAACGTATGATCGGCACGCTTTCAGGTGGGCAAATGCAGCGGGTTTTATTTGCTAGGCTTTTAGTCCAAGAGGCAGATTTAATCTTGTTAGATGAGCCTTTTACTGGAATTGATAGCCGGACGACACATGATTTGGTTCACTTAATTGAAAGCTGGCACAAATCAGGTAAAACAATTATTTCTGTACTGCATGATATTGAACAGGTAAAAACACACTTTCCACAAAGCTTATTATTATCGCGGGAACCCATTGCATTCGGTGCAACGGAAGAAGTGCTAACGAAAGAAAACTGGCGTAAAGCACGGGAGTTAAATGAAGCGTTTGATGAGCATGCAGATCATTGCGGACATGATTAGAGGGCTTAAGTGTGTTTGAATTTTTAATAGAGCCTTTTTTAGAGTTCTCTTTTATGCAACGTGCTTTGATGGGCTGTTTAGCCATTTCTATTAGTGCGGCGCCGATTGGTGTCTTTTTAATGTTGCGCCGTATGAGCCTGACGGGTGATGCGATGGCGCATGCAATTTTACCCGGTGCCGCAGTCGGCTTTTTAGTCGCAGGGCTATCCATTGAAGCAATGACCATTGGTGGTATTGTGGCGGGATGTTTAGTCGCTGTTTTATCCGGTTTAGTTTCTCGCTTAACGGATGTGGCTGAAGACGCGAGTATGGCGGCATTCTATTTAATTTCACTTGCCCTTGGCGTGTTAATTATCTCCGTTAAAGGTAGTCAGGTAGACCTATTACACGTTTTATTTGGTTCAGCCTTAGCACTCAATAATGATGCGCTTTATCTACTTGCAGGCATTTGTTCCGTCACGTTATTTGCCTTAGCGATTGTTTTCAGGCCTTTGATTGTTGAGTGTATGGATAGCCAATATTTACAATCAGTCAGTAGCTTAAGTCCTATGGCTCATTTCTCATTTTTAGTACTCGTTGTGTTGAACCTTGTGGGTGGTTTTAATGCGTTAGGAACGCTAATGTCGGTTGGCATGATGATATTACCGTCTGCTTCGGCGCGATATTGGGTAAAGAGTTTAGATATGATGCTGCTGTTGTCATGTGTACTCGCGATTATTAGTTGTTATGTGGGGTTGTTATTGTCGTACCATGTCGGTTGGCCAACGAGCCCGTCTATCATTCTTATTTTAGGTGCTTTCTATGTGTTGTCTTTCTTGTTAGGTATGAATGGCAGCATGATGAGTAAGCTTTCCAAACCAAAACACTTAAGTGCTTAAATAAAAAACTAAGATTCTGTGTCGATCAAAATAATAGGACCCAAGATTATGAAAACCTGGTTTAAGTCAATTGAAAGCGACCCAGAAAATACGGTTTACGCACTAGACAAAGTACTTTCTGAGTTGACGGTTAACGAAGAAGGCCTTATACCGGTGATTGCTCAAGATGAGCACACCAAAGCCGTGTTGATGTTTGCGTGGATGAACCGTGAAGCTCTCGAAGAGACGCTACAAACAGGTAGAATGTGTTATTGGTCTCGCTCCAGAAAAACCTTATGGCGTAAAGGGGAAAGCTCAGGGCATTGGCAAACATTAAAAACTTTAAGAACAGACTGCGATGGCGACGTGTTATTAGCTGAAATAGATCAAGATGGGGCAGCATGTCACACCATGCGACGTAGTTGTTTTTACCTTAAGTTTGAAGAAAACCAGGTACGTGTTGCGTCTGATTTATCGAGTTGATTGATAATCAACAGTTAGTGGTGCGCTCTGCGCATCACTAACTGTTAGCTTTATGACTACTGTTCTTCAAACTGTTTTAAATAATCATCCGCCATTTTCCAAGTATTATCAGGATCTATCGTGTAGCTAAAAGGACGCGGGTTTGATTCTGAATCGATCAACTTTTTAATTTGTTCATCTGCTATGGCAGGGTTGTATACACGAAACAGCAGCTCTCGTGTTTTCTTCCAGGTGATTCTCGCTAGAGGAACGGCATTACCATTTAGTCGCAGATCGGAATCAACTTGTAGGCAAAAAGGTTCGATAGCCTTAGCTTCATGTTCTAGGGTTAAGCCTTGCTCGTCTTCGGTATCTAAATCTAATATGAGCGATAACTGCCAGCCAAATAATTCTCTTTGTTTTAGTGTTAATGTTGCCAATGTAGTATTCACTGCAGCATAGACTTGAGCACCCTCATCTTCTCGTTGTATGACAGTATAGGATGGTGTCGGTAATACAAATTTCGAACTGGTCACGCTTAAATCTCACTCAGATCATATTAATAACGTATTGGCAGCATAGCTGGCTGCGATTTAATAGGCAATTATACTGTCAATGACCAGTTGAGGCTACTTGTTACAAACAGGGTGAAAATTATACTTAATTAAAGGGTCTGATTACGGATATAGGCTTTGATTAAATTTTTTGGGAGTCATTAAAATTCTAGAAACTGTAGTAGGTGTCTCACCAGAAGTATTGCCAATGAGGTACCTAGTAGGTTTTGTTATAGGCACGGCCTTGCCTCAACACATATGATTAAAAGGGTACAAATCCCTGCTTATCAATTTCATCACGATTAGCAATCTCAGCTCTTGCTTGAGTTGACCTAAAGGTGCGTAATGACTCAGAGGATGAGTGAACGTTTTTTTCAGCGCCCTCTGGTACTACACGAAAAAAACCAATCACATCTTGTAAATTTTCTGACTGAGCATACATCTCCTCAGCGGTAGCAGCGAGTTCTTCAGAGCCTGCAGCATTTTGCTGAGTTACTTTATCAAGCTGCTGCATTGCTTGTGTGATTTGACCTGCCCCAACTGACTGCTCTTCTGATGCTGCTGTGATTTTCTGAACCAATTCAGCTGTTTTGGTAATATCAGGCACCATTTTTTCTAATAATTTGCCGGCAGTTTCTGCCACTGCCACACTATCAACACTTAAGGTACTTATCTCAGAAGCGGCAACTTGGCTTCGTTCAGCTAATTTTCTAACTTCAGCTGCCACTACGGCAAAGCCTTTACCATGTTCTCCGGCTCGAGCCGCCTCAATGGCAGCATTAAGCGCTAGCATATTGGTCTGATAGGCGATGTCTTCAATGATAGAAATTTTCTCTGCTATTTGGTCCATTGCCCCAACTGTTCGAGAAACAGCCTCGCCACCTTCTGCGGCTGCAAAAGCAGATTGGCTGGCAGTTTTATCTGTAGTCTGGGCATTTTCGCTATTTTGATTAATTGAAGCCCTCATTTGTTCAACTGAAGCGCTAGTCTCTTCAACACTGGCAGCCTGTTCACTTGCCGCTTGGCTTAATGAATTTGCTGTATCACTCACTTGTGCCGCAGCAGAGCTGATCTGATCTGAGTTACCTTGAATTGCCTGTACCACGTCAATAAGTTTTTCCTGCATAGTCCGCATATTCATAAGTAATATTCCTACTTCATCTTCACTATTGACTTCAATTTCTGCCGTCAAATCACCTAAGGTAATGCCTTGCATCACCTCAATCGTTTTAGCAATGGGCTTGGTGATCATTTTAACGATGGCAAAAGATATAATTACTGACAATACTAAACCAGCAGCCAGTAGACCCCATATAAACGAAATTAAGTCACTGATCATTTCTTTTGAATCAGACATGTCTGCATTCATCAAATCTTGTTGATTGACGGACATTGCCAATAAATCTTCTTTAATTTTGAAGGCCACAGGTGCGGCTTTAATGGATAGCCAATGGTTGGCTTTATTCCAGTCTTTAGCTCCTCGCAACTTAAACATCTTAGAAGGTAACGTTGAGAAAATTTCTCGTGCTTTTTTAAATTCACTAAACGTTACTTTCTGCTTTTGAGTCAGTAATGATTGTTTATTTAATAAATCACGATATCGGCGATCATTTTTTTCCCATAGCAGCTTAAACTGTTCTTCAAACTTATCTTCACCTGTAAGTAAATAGGCTCGAATATTTGCCAGTGACAATCCTGTTGTACCCCGAATGTCAGCCATAATACCCAACAACTGCTTACGCCTAGGCGAAGCCGATTCATTGAGTTCAATATCAATCATTGTGGTTATGTTCGTTACTAAAATGGTTGCTTGTGGCGCAGCCTCTTCGAGCAACAACTTTAATGCGGGTTGATTCTCAATAGTTTGCGCTATATTCTCGATTTGCTTTTGAGCCTGTTTAAATATTACCAGATTAGATTCTATTCTGTTCAACCGTTGAAGGTTCTCAGGATTAGTCCAATGGCTCGAAAATGATGTCATTTCTTCCAGAGAAGGTTCAATTTCATTCTCCCAGGCAATTTTTCTTTCATTTTTAAATTTATCCGAGCCTAGAATTATCCATCCTCGTAACGCAGCTAGCGAATGATTTAGACCATTCAACATCTGAAGGCTTGCTTGAGCCGTAGGTACTCTCTGGTCAATGATGCGATCTGTAATATTTGATGCACTCTTAACTTCTTTCATTGTTAACAAGACTACAGCGATAAGTATGATGGATATTATTGAAAACCCACCTCCTATTTTGACGCCTAACTTCAATTTTGAAAAAAACATAAAGACCTCATTATTTATTTCGAATAGCCTTCGCATTAAAACAACTAAATCACGTTTCTGTAGGCAATATCAGAATGCTTTTGTGAGCTAAAATAAACTTCTTTATTCAAAATATTTTTTATAAAAGTCAAAAGAACAAAGAACGTAAAAAGAATAATATAGTTGAGGTTTTGAACTCAACCACCTAAATGTGTACAGCAGTTGATTTAGGTCAAGCAGAAAGATAAAGTTCGTAAAAGGTACGTGTTTTTTAAGTTAAGTGATGTATTTTTTGCTTATGGGTAAGCAGGAAAGCAAGGGTTTCATAAAGGTAAGTAGAGTTACAAAAGGTAAATTGTACCTAAGAATAAAGCTTTATTAGTTGGTCATGTTTGTACTAGGGGGGCAGGCAAAAGGTTAAATAAGTTCACATATATATAAAACAACATCAATAAGTCTTAAATAAACACAATTAGTATCAGAATTTTTTTGAATCTATGAAATTTTCGTTACTGTTCGTTACTGTTCGTTACTGTTCGTTACTGTTCGTTACTGTTCGTTACTGTTCGTTACTGTTCGTTAATCGCGTAGGTGCGGCCTGATGGATTACTACCACCGATGCGTAAACCTTGCACCAAAATACTACCGCCATCTTTATAAGCAAATTCACCAATTGACAATTCTATCTCGATATCGATCGTAATACCTGCTTGGCCTGATACTTCACTCATTTTCTCATCATCTAATTGCTCTAGCTCAGCTTGTGCAGCGACTGAAGTTAATGACAACAGAGTAACTAATAGTGCTCTTTTAAGGAGATACATCTTATTATGGCCTTAAAACTAGGGGTAATTTGAGTATCTTTCAATGATGTCAGGATACTCAGTGTTTAATCTTATTTAATCTAGTATAGCGAAAAATACGAGGTAAACAATATGCGAAAAATTAAGCATGCGATTCCAACAAATATCATTACCGGTTTTTTAGGCGTAGGTAAAACAACAGCGATTCGTTATTTGCTTGAAACGAAACCGTCTACTGAAAAATGGGCTGTGTTAGTGAATGAGTTTGGTGAAGTTGGGCTGGATGCGAGCTTAATAGCAAGTGAGGTAAGTACTCAGCAAGAAGACGGTATTTTTATTCGTGAGGTGCCGGGTGGCTGTATGTGTTGTGCATCGGGTTTACCTATGCAAGTTGCTTTAAATCAGCTTATTTCGCATAGCAGCCCTGATCGTCTAATTATAGAGCCAACTGGGCTTGGCCATCCTCAAGAAGTTTTAAATGCGCTTCGGCACTCAAGTTACCAAGGTATTTTAGATATCAATGCAACCTTAACCATGGTTGATGCCCGAAAAGTATCGGATACACGTTATACAGAGCACAATACCTTTAAACAACAGTTTCAAATCGCAGACATGATTATTGCCAATAAAAGTGACCTTTATGACGATGAAGACTTAGCAAACCTACAACAATATTTACATTACTTGAAGTTGGACGATGTACCGCTTAATACTGCCACTCAAGGTCGCATTGACAGTAAGTGGTTAACAACTATTAATCGTTCAAAAGTAGGTAAAAGAAAGCGTCATGAAACGCATCTCTCTCATTCTTTAGAAACAAGTGTGCTCATGCAGGGGCGTATTGATTTTCCTACCGAAGGATTTATTCGAAAAGACAATGCGCAAGATGGTTATAAAAGCAGTGGCTGGGTTTTTGAATCACGTTTTATATTTGATCGAGCTAAACTATTGGCATTATTTACCGGTCTCGAAGTCGACCGACTTAAAGCCATCTTCATTACGCAGCAAGGTGTGATTAGTTTTAACCAGGTAGATGGCGTTTTAAGTTACTCAAACGCTAAAGAAACAATGGATAGCCGAATTGAAGTGATTGGGCAAAAAGAATCAACTTGGATATTACTCGAAGGCTCTTTGTTAAAGTGTGTAGCTACAAGTTAGTACCAACTAACTATTGATCTATTATTACGGCTTCGGATAATTTTCTCCCTTGTGTCTCAAATAGAGCAGTCTGTTTTAACCTTTTTACATAAACGTACTTGACGGCCCTACCTATCGGTAGGTAGGCTGTTGTTCTGCTTTCGAATGGATCAAAAAATGAACACTAAACAGCAAATAGTAGCATTATCAGCAGGATTGCTGCGGGAACACGGATTTAGTGGTTTTAGTTATTTAGATCTTTCACGTGCGCTTGGGATTAGCAAAGCCAGTGTTCATCATCATTATCCTAAAAAAGATGATCTGGGTTTAGCACTTTGTGACTGGACACATGACTGGCTGATTCGGGGTTTAGAGCATTTTGATACAAAAGGAAGCTCTAGTTGGAATAAATTAGAACGTTACCTAGAAGCCGGCATGAAGCACACACTCACTGACCATAAAATGTGTCCAATTAGTGCTTTATACAGCGACTTAAATAAGTTATCTGCCCCCATGAAAGTAGCCTTGAAAGGCTTAGATGATATCGAATTAGATTGGGTAACCAAGGTTATGCGTGAAGGGGAGCAAGGTGGTGAGTTTATTAAACAGGATGACGCTAAAGCCATGGCTGCATTATTTATATTTAGTTGTAAGGGAGCTTTGTATCATGCTCGCTTGCACGGTCAAGAATTGTTTCATCAAACGATGAAGCAATTTGAACATATTTTAAGACAAACCGGAGAAAAACTATGAGCACTGAAAATCCATTATTTCAATCGATTCAATTAGGGACTTTAGCATTACAGAATCGGATTGTGATGGCACCCATGACGCGTACGTTTTCACCCGGTAATATTCCGAATGATCTCGTTGTTTCGTATTATGAGCGCCGAGCAGAAAACGAAGTGGGCTTAATTATAACTGAAGGCACACCTGTTGGGCATAAAGCCGCTAATGGTTACCCTCGTGTACCATTTATGCACGGCGAAAAAGCTTTGGCAGGCTGGAAAAAAGTAGTGGATGCCGTGCATGCAAAAGGTGGAAAGATCGCGCCCCAACTTTGGCATGTTGGTGCAGTGCGTAAAGAAGGCGTAGAGCCAGACAAGTCAGTTCCGGGTTACAGCCCATCGGGCTTATTTAAGCCAGGAAAAGAAAACGGCCTTGCCATGACGCAGCAAGACATTGATGAAGTTGTAGAAGCCTTTGCACAAGCGGCAGGGGATGCGAAAGAGATAGGCTTCGATGCCGTTGAAATACATGGTGCGCATGGTTATTTGATTGATCAGTTCTTTTGGGAGGGGTCAAACAAACGTACGGATGAATACGGAGGTGATTTACCTGCTCGTACTAAATTTGCAGTAGAAGTTATTCAGGCTATTCGTCATCGTGTCGGCGAAGAATTTCCTATTATATTTCGCTTCTCACAGTGGAAACAGCAAGACTACAATGCACGGTTAGCCGAAACACCCGAAGAATTAAAAGCATTCTTAATGCCTTTGGTGGAAGCTGGTGTGGATATTTTCCATTGTAGTACGCGACGATTTTGGGAAAAAGAATTTGAAGAATCAGAATTGAATCTTGCTGGTTGGACAAAGAAATTAACAGGTAAACCTGTCATCACTGTCGGTAGTGTCGGCCTTGATAGCAGTTTTATTGATGAAGATGGTGGAAGTTTAGATATGTCTGATAAAGCAGGGGCTGAAACCGGCTCAATACAACAGCTATCCGATAGAGTGGGAAACAATGAATTTGAGTTAGTGGCTGTAGGGCGAGCATTACTTCAAGACCCTGAGTGGGTAGTGAAAGTAAAAAGTAATCGCTTAGATGAACTTCAAGATTTCTCAAAAGAATCGTTAATGCAGTTGGTCTAGCTCGGGATACTTAGATTTGCGCATCTTTTTAAAAGAGGTCTATTGGCCTCTTTTAAAATATTTATAGTGCCCTTTTATCCGAGTTAATGATGTGAAAATATCAATCCAGAGCACTGTGCTCAGCATCAATTTGGCACAGACGCTGTCATTCCGGTGTGCTTTTAAGACGGAATCCATTCTTTTTATATTTGAACTCAGTCTTAAACATGCATTCGCTCAAAAAATTATGATTGGAAGAATAGGCGGCTAGCTAGATTCAATTGGTAAGTACAACTCAAGCAAGTATACTTTTGGATAAATTATCGAAACTTGATGTGAGCTATGACGAAACGATCAATTTATGTCGCGTATACGGGCGGCACTATCGGAATGCAAAAAACGGAGCAAGGTTTTGCGCCTGTTGCTGGCTTTCTTACTCGCTATATAAAGTCGCTGCCGGAGTTCTATCGTGCAGAGATGCCTGACTTCACCATTCACGAGTATGACCCGCTCATCGATTCCTCTGATATGTCACCGACAGATTGGCAAATGATTGCGGATGACATTAAGGGGAATTATGAGAAGTATGATGGATTTGTGATTCTTCATGGTACCGATACGATGGCCTATACCACATCGGCATTGTCATTCATGTTACAAGATCTATCCAAACCAGTGATTGTAACGGGTTCTCAAATTCCATTGTCTCAATTACGCTCAGATGGACAAATAAATTTACTTAACTCGCTTTATATTGCCGCCAATTATCCTATTTCAGAAGTGAGTTTGTTTTTTAATAATAAGTTATATCGTGGAAATAGAACGACAAAAGCGCATGCCGATGGCTTTGATGCCTTTGCATCACCCAACTATCCCTGTCTTATGGAAGCGGGCATTAATTTACATTTAAAGGCAGGTGAAATTAGTTGTGGGTCTATCAAGCCATTACTAATGGCTAGAATTAGCCCTCAGCCGATTGGAATTGTAACCTTATACCCTGGTATTACCACGAGCTTGATTGAGAACTTCCTGCATCAACCTATTAAGGCATTAATACTATTAACCTATGGCGTGGGAAATGCGCCTCAAAACCCTGCATTATTGGACTGTCTATCGAAAGCGAATGAGCGCGGTATTATTTTGGTTAATTTGACTCAATGCCTACAAGGTAAGGTCAATATGGAAGGCTATGCGACGGGGAATGCATTAGCTCAATCAGGTGTGATTAGCGGCTTTGATATGACAACTGAAGCCGCGTTGGCGAAACTGCATTATTTAATGTCTAAACCTTATAGTGCTGAGCAGATCCGTGAGGCAATGCAAAAAAACTTAGTGGGCGAACTTACCGAAAGCTAATAGATATTTTAGTGGATTAATGAATGGCATTTACAACGCTTCTTTTTTTATTTATGGCAATGGTTGTGCTTGCAGTGGTACCAGGGCCTGGTGTACTCGCTGTCGTAGCAAGATCAATGGCTTCAGGTTTCTATCATGGGGTGGTAACGGCCGTTGGTATCGTTACGGGCGACTTTATTTTTATCTTACTCGCGATATACGGTTTATCTGCAGCAGCCGAAATGCTCGGTAATCTTTTTAGCCTCGTCAGTTATTTAGGAGGGGCTTATCTTATATGGCTTGGCTGTTCATTATGGGGAGCCAAAACGAAAGCGCTTCAAGTAGAAATACTTAATGAACCCTCATGGTATGCCAATTACTTCTCAGGTTTATTCATAACCTTATCAAACCCTAAAGCTATTCTATTTTATGCAGGTTTTTTCCCCGCCTTTTTAGAATTAAGTACGCTTTCATACATTGGAATAGTTACGATCATGGGGGTTACAGCCCTCGCAGTTGGCGGCACAATGTTGACTTATGCCTACATTGCTAGTCATGTGAAAACTGTTTTTCAAAGTAAAAAAACAGAGAAAACAATTAATTTAATCGCAGGCTCAGTGATGGTCTTAACTGGCGTGTTTTTACTGTCGAAAGCTTAGCCTACTTGTTTATCTTGAATATTACCCAATCTATAAGCATCTACAACGCCTATTGCCCAAGCGATTGATAATGATAGTAGAGCTATATTTACTTGCTGAGCTTCTGTTTGTAGTACCTGCTGGGAAACAAGGGCTGAAATTTCATCTGTACTCAAAGGGGTACCACTTGTTTGAATTTGTTCCGCTATCTTTAAGGCTTTCTCAATGGTGGTCACAATAATTGAATAGAGCACAGCAAAAGCAGCGATGGCTAAAATTGAACCCATGACATATTTCTTTAAAAAGAAATGGCCCGCACCAGGTAAAACAAAAGCGGAGAGTAATGCTGCTTTCATAGATTTTTTCATGAACAGTTCGTCTTTTTATTTTGTTTTAGAAATAGCTTAGTTTCTTTAGTTTAGATAAGCCTATGAATCTTGTAGATTATTAAAAATAATACAATCAATTTTTGCGCATTTCTAGCATTGTCTAGGTTAGTGTTTGTACTTGATACAGCATAAAACGCTAGCTTTTAGAAAATGGACTTAGTCGATATTTGAACTATATTTAACGCACTAAATAAGATCACTTAACATATGGGGAAGTATGATGAGTAAAGCAAATTTAGGCATTGTTTTAGGTATTCTTTTATCGACTGTTTGCCAAGCAAATACTGTCACGATCAGGGCCGATGAATGGTCTCCTATCAATGGTGTTCCAGGAGCAAAAGACCCCGGTTATATGATTGAATTAGTCACCATCATTTTAGCCAAACATGGGCACGAGGTGGAGTATCGTACTATGCCTTGGAAGCGAAGTATCCAAATGGTCAGGGAAGGGGAATTTGACTGTGTCGTGGGTGCATACAAGTCAGACGCTCCAGACTTTATATTTCCTGAAGAACCATGGGGGTTAATCGGGTCTTCTTTTTATGTCAAAAAGGGGAGTTCGTGGAAGTATACCAACTTAAATTCATTAGCTGAGGTCAGAATCGGTACGATTGGTGGTTATGCCTATAGTGATGAATTGGACGCATATATAGAGGCAAACAAGGCAAACTCTAAAGTTAATGTACTGAATGCTAATAATGCGCTTGAACAGAATATTAAAAAACTTAGCCTAGGACGAATTGATGTCACGATAGAGTCTGACTTGGTGATGAATGCTAAACTGAAAGCGCTGGGCATGGAAAACGAGATTGTTGTAGCGGGTTTATTAGCACCACCAGAAAATATGTTTATTGCGTGCTCTCCCGCGAAATCGACCTCCAGTGAATACGTTAAATTATTTTCTGATGGTCTCAAGGAATTAAGGGCGTCGGGTAAATTAAAAGAAATTTTAAAAAAATATGGCTTAAAAGATTGGAAATAAAAGAAAGTATAACCAAAAAGTGGCTCTTTGTTTATACGCTTTTGTTTTTAACGTTTTGCCCGCCTGCCTTGGCGAAGCCGCTATATACCTGGTACGTGTTTAATATCCCACCTTTTGGTTCTGAATACAAAGGTGGTATTGGCTACGACCTCGTGAGTGCTTACGTTGAAGCAGGTCTTAAGGGTAAAATTATTGTCGCGAACCCTGCACGATGGGGAATCGATATGACTGACCCCAATAATAATACTTTTTGTACTTCAGGCAGCTGGAAGTTACCGAATACAAATCATCGTGTTTATTCTGACTCCATTCTTAACACGGTTGATTACGGTGTGGCTGTTCGACCAGAGCTGTATAATAAATTATCGAATAACGGACAGACCAGAATTGTTTCTATTGTGGATGTTATTAACAGCATTAAGCCAACTAAACAGATGTTGATACTAAAAGGACGGCCAGTATTTGGAGAAATGGGGCGAATAATAGAGCAAAGCAGAAATAAAAAAGAGACTAATATCGCTTATATGACAGGCTCAGAAGGGCCCATCAGTATGTTAAAAATGGCCGCTCTTGCAAATCGAAATGTCGATAGTGCGTTAATCTTTCCCGAAGAGTTTCCTATATTTTCAGAAACTCAAGCTGAGCACCCCCTCAAATATTTGATGTTGTCAGAAGGAAGTAACTTCGCGCCGATACGCGCAAGTTGCCCAAATACAAAAGAAGGTAAGAGAATAATTTCTAAAATTAATGAATTGTTGAACAATGGGCTAAGAACAGCCGCTTTTAATTTGTTTCAAGAGGCACTGCCCAATATTAAAGAGATTAGAGAGCAAGCCGTGTTAAATCAGCTCTGTATAAAAGATAATAGCTGTAAAGACCCGCTCATAGCCGATTAATCAAACATAGATAATGGCCCGTGCTACCTGATTTCGGGCGTTTATAGAGTATTTTTATTTGCCTTTTTTAGACATATTTTTCATAACTTTAACCTTGGTTGCTGGTTCGACTATTGTATGGAGCACGTTGACGCTAGGTATCTCCCCAATGCCGAGTTCCCATAAGGCCCGGCAAGCCATGTTTAAGCTGGCAGATGAAACCGGTGATGGCTCTATTTATGATTTAGGGAGCGGCTGGGGGCATTTGGTGATACGTCTGGCTAAGCGCTACCCTCATCGGCAGATCGTGGCTTATGAACTATCAATCCTGCCATGGTTCACCTCCTTATTATTGAAGAAAGCATTGGGTTTAAATAATTTGACGATACATCGCGAGAACTTTCTACAGGCTGACTTATCTCAAGCTTCGGTGATTATGTGTTATTTACATTCCGAAGCGATGGAGGCAATAAAAGAGAAACTGTGTCAGGAGGCGAACAAGGCTCATTACCTAATCAGCCATAATTTTGCTTTACCTTCGCAAACTGCACTTAAAGTGGTTAGGGTGAATGACTTTTATCAATCACCCGTTTATTTATATCGACTAAAAGATCTGAATGCGCAAGCACACCCTATAAGTTTGAAGGTTTATTGAAATTTTTTGCGATACATACTCGGGGAGATATGAAGCCTCTCCTTAAAAAGTCGTCTAAATGAATTGATATCTTGATAACCAACATCGTAAGTAATTGTTTCTACGTTTTTATTTGTTGTTTCAAGCAAGTACTTAGCCTTTTCAATACGAAGGTTTTGTAAATATTGAATCGGCGTTATTTGAGTCGCGTCTTTAAAGCGTCTGATAAAGTTACGTATTCCAAAGCCAAATTTTGTCGCGATATCGTCAAAAATAATAGGCGACATGTAGTGTTGCTCTAACCAATGCTGAATTTTCTGAATTTCTTTATCTTCATGGTTTCGGTTGAAACTTTGCATAATGTAGGGCGTCTGATCTCTTCGGCCGGTATCGACAAGCAGCTTTTTTGAACATTCAGAGGCGAGCTCGCTGGAGATAAATTTGCGGATCAGGTGAAGTAACATATCACTACCCGCTGACGCGCCCCCTGAGCAAATTATATTCTGGTCTTCGGTCACTATATGGTGTTCGCTTAGATTTACTTTCGGATAGCGTTTACGAAACTCATTCGCAAAATACCAATGTGTCGTTGCTAATTTATCGTCAAGAATACCTGCTTCAGCGACGATAAATGTACCGGTGCACATGGTAGCAATGGTGGCATTATGAGCGTAATGATGATTTATCCAAGGTGCAAAGGCTGAAAATCCAGGTAGCAAAGGCAACACTTGGAACAGAAAACCAGGCACGATAATTAGATCGGTCTGGTTTATGTCATCCAGTCGCTTTTGTGGGGTTAACACTAATCCACCGGTGCACTGAACTGGATGGCCATCTATAGATGCCGTTTCAATTTCGAAGACGGGCTTTGTTGTGCGTGTATTAATTTGATGCAGAATATTCGCACTCTCTAGACCTTCTAAGGTCGAAGATACGCCGGTTGAAGAGCATAAATTAGCCATCAATACCGTTACTTTCATATGTATTCTCCTTTGAGCTTTACGGGCCGTAATTCTATTGAAACGGAATAGAATTATAGGGCACTGAAATGCATAAATGGCATTGTATTTGTCATTTATGCCTGTGTCTTCGATTAAGGTCAACATTTAAAATTGTCTGTAGCGTAATTTATCTCATCGATTTAACCATCAGGAATCTCAAATGCAGGCAAAAGCGAATACTCAAACAAAAGCGAAAAAGCAGCTCATGAGCAAAATAATTGAAGGCGCTTGCGCATCGGAAAAAGTTTTAAGAGATATGTGGCAGCTAAGATTGGATTTTCTGAACTTAAGTATTAGTAAAAATGAAGACTGGTTAAAGTTTAGCGCTATCTGTAAACGAGAAAATACCTTATTGATTACTTTCTATGATCAAGATGATGACCTGCAAGGTTACTATACTTTTGCATTTTGTCCGGTAATGCATGAAAATCGAAAAGCATTGTTAGTACATGCGAAGTACTATTATGTACGCCCCGCTTTTCGTGGACATCCCAAAATAACCTCTTCGAGTTTTAAGTTAATACCTGGCATGATTTGGAGGTTTGGTTTTCGACAAATTTATGTGGTCGCATTTTCATTTCCAACATCATATGTGTCGCTAAGCCGAACATTTGGAGGCGCGATGGCGATTCAAAATGAAAGCACGCCCGAGTGGGAAAAAGCAGTGTTAGAGGATTATGCAAGTTCTCAAGCCGGTAACGACTGGAATAAGAAACAGAAGCTTATTTATAATCAAAATATCCCGATTGGAGAAGATCGGCCCGCATCAGACAGCGTAAAAGATTTGAATTTACAATATCAGTCGATGAACCCTAATTGGAAGGATGGCGTTTCTATGCCAATCATGATGAAGTTTGACTTAGCTACCATAAAAAGCGTAATCAAAACGAATTTACGTCGTAAAAAACGACAATAAGGCCTCACTAATTCTTAGGCGCTCATGACTTTATGGTGGGTGCTTATTTAACACTCTCCTATTTGTGTTTAGCATGGGGGTGGTTCCCCGCTAAGGGAAACGGGCATGTAAAAGCTTATTGAAGCAGCTAAACCTCAAACAATTCGCAAAGCTCAATCACGCCTTTGACTTCATTTTTTTCATTATCTGTCAGCTGACCCCACGCTGACTGTAATTCATTCCAAACACGCACCTGAAATGTTTTCACGACACTTCGGAATGGGAAACCGCACAATTTACCATCGTAAAGCGCTTTACCTTGGTCAAAAGCGGCTTCATTAAATATTGTTTCACCCTGAAGTTTTGCGAACTTATAGGCTTGTGTATTTTGAACCATTAAAGCAGAGAAAGTGAGCATAATCGTGCTTAATAAAGGTTTAATCTCCTCACTTAAATATAAGCTAGCACTGTCTTGTTGTGAGTGATTTTTATGATAAATTCGATTTAGCCAAGCATAAGTATGCGGTGCAAGTATTTTCATTCTGTCGGCTGTTTCAGGGTCAACTAAATTCATACCGAGTTGACCATAAGCACTAGCGTCAGCAATCGTAAACTGATCACCTAATAAATAAGCTTGTTTGGATAAAATAGTTTCCATGCCACTGAGATATTTCTTCCAGGTATGGTTGAGCAGTGAGTGAGTTTCAGGAAACCCCTCTCGAGCAGGTGGCGTGAGAGGTTTGGAAACACCTGATTTGTAATTCGCCGGTGCAATACTAAACAAATATGGGCAGCGCCTGACTTGTCGGCGCGGAAAACTCTTAGAAAGCACCCAAGGTCCAACCGGAGGCAAGGCGTGACGGAACTCTTTGGCTAAGCGTTTTCCCATCTGATTGCTTTTTGCGGAACCGACCCAGCGCATATGGTGAACAAGGTAAAGGCCGAATTCATCAAAGGCTTCATCAATGAGTTGTGCAATAAAACGTAAGACGGGTTTTTCTGGGTAGAGTGCCGAATGAGTATGGCTTTTTCTCGTATCTAACCATTGTGCAATCGCGCTACTGTCGTATTGAAAGTGTTTACCATCATGGCTTAAAAAAGGAACGGCAGGGTATTCATCTAAATTTTTATTTAAAGACGGATAACGAGATACTTGCTTACGCCGTTTCGCTAACTCTAACGATAATAGTGTACGTGTATTTTCAATATAACCACCTTGATCAGGAAGGCGGCGATAGGGGCGGCCTGCATGCTGTAAACAGGCTTGAAGCTTAAGTGTGAAACATGAAAGTTCAACACCCCAAATAATATCATCAGCCATAGCGCTTTGCCTTTATAATAGGTGTTGCTGTATGAAGTTTGAAATATCAGCGACTTCTTCGAAACAAAGTTCATGCTCCATAGAGTAACTTTTGTAGTGTACTCGGTAGCCCATAGATATCAAGTCGTTATAGGCCCTTCTTCCTTGGGCTTCTACGACCATTGGGTCGTGTGAACCGTGGTAAATATGAATGGGAATGGCTTGGTTTTCTGGGCTGGTCTCAATATTGTCAGAGGTTGCAAAATAAGTAGATAAACCCATGAGGCCTGCAAGTTTGTGAGGGAAAGTCAGCGCCGCATGATAAGCAACGGCACCGCCTTGAGAGAAGCCTGCAATGATAATTCTCTCACTGCTAATGCCGCGATCCAGCTCCCTTTGAATCAGTTTATGAACCTCATTAACAGCGTTAATTAATTGTAGCTCGTTTATTTTACGAATTTCTGTCATTTCTAATATGTCATACCAAGCTGGCATCACATATCCACCATTCGCAGTAACCGAAATTTGAGGTGCATGAGGAAAAATGAAACGTATGCATGAATCCTGAGGAAGGTTTAGTTGTTTGGGTAGCATTTCAAAGTCATGACCGCTCGCGCCTAAACCATGAAGCAATATAACGGTAGCATTAGCAGGCAAAGTTAATTGTTTATCGTTACAAAGGGGTTCAATTTCAATAAAGGGTAACAGCGACATTGTATAGGCCTATAAAACAGTAGTATGAGCGAGTAAGTGTAACGCGGAGGGCTGAAAGTCGCTATTCTTAAGCGGTTTAACATTCTTTTACCTGTTTTATGCAGTAAATAAATGGCTTTTCCCAAACGCTGTCTACACTGAGATTAAGCACCTACAAAATTTGTTGTTAATTTTAGACTTACTTTTTCGATTTCACGTAAGGTTTGAATTAATTTTTAGGCTAAGTTTACGTGAAAGAGTAATTCTTTGTTTTAGGATAAAAAAGATGACATTAGCAAAAGAAACAAGCAGTAAACCTCAGGCAACGCCTCGACCTGCTTTTAATCGAATATTATTAATTGGCTTAATGACTAGCAGCTTTTTAGTTGGTTGCAATAGCATGGGGCAAAAAACAGATGAAGGTTCTGAATCCACTGCACAGTCTGAAGTGGCGACAACTACAGCCATATCTAGCCCCGTTTCTAGCGCAGAGCCTGAAGCGAAAATCGAAAGCAATGAAGGGGGGGCGGATGCATTAATGGCAACATTAGTCGCCCCGATCGAAGAGCCTGTTCAAAAAACTGTCGAATCTAAGCCGGTAGAAAAAGAAGCCGAAGTAAAAAGTGAAAAGAAACTAGATGTAGCGCCAGCGGTTAAAGTGAAACCAGTAAAGAAGGTTGTCGCTTTAGTGCCAAAAGAAAAAACTGTCGCTGTAAAAGCAGCACCTAAGCCGGTGGCGAAAGTCGCCCCTGCAAAAAAAGTCACAAAGACTAAGAAAAAATTGAATACAAAGCTGCTGAAGATTAGTTTAAATGATTTGCCTGCAAACTATGACATTTGGCAGTTTAAGCAAGGCGTGGCGGCTTTAGAAAAGGGCGTGGTGGTGTCTACCCCAACGTGGGAAATGGGTAAAGAAGGCTATAACTCACAAATTTGGATAACCATCATGGAGAATCAAGTCCTTATAAATAGCTCATCTGATATAAACCAGAGTGCCGGTGAGTTAGGCATTACAATTAATGGTGGAGCGCTTGTCCCGTTTACACGTATAGAAGACAATAATATTGGTGTAATAGAGGGGCAGTGGTTAGACCAACTTCAAGAAGGCGGAACGATGGATATTTTCCTTGGCTTCTTCCCTGGAAAGATCCCTCAAAGTGATGTCTTTAAAACGGATCTAAGTTTAGATAGTTTATCGAGAGTGGTCCCTACGTATCGTAAGTTATTGAAGTAAAAGACGGCCATCTATGCCCGAGTATGACGAAGCTAAAGCTTAGGTGGCCTGAAACAAAAACCAGCTTCTTCCATTAACTTTCCAAAGTGGAGGAGCTGAGGTTCAGCATAGTGTCGGCCAATACATTGAATACCTATGGGAAGCTTATTTGCATCTTGTTGCCCTGGAACCACTAATACAGGGTTCCCCATCGCATTAAAAGGCATCACAAATGAAAAACAGTAGTCTGCATAATGTGTCTTTACACCGTCGACCATCATCGGCTTATGTTTTGGGTTGTGCTTAAATGCAGGGCCAACCGAAGTTGGGCTAAGAATAAAATCATATTGTTCAAACCAACGTGAGAACTCAGCGGTCGCTTCTTGTTGTTGACGTAAAACTTTACTGTAGGTGATAAAGTTTAAATTCAAACCACGATTAAGTGCTTTATATGCATCGAGTAATGAGCCCTTGGCGTCATGTCTAAACTTCAGCTTTAAAGCTTGTCGCATAAACCAGTTAAAATCCTGCCCTACCACAAAGCCAAACAGCGTTGCCCAAATGTTATAAATTTCACTCGCCCATTTAGCGTCGAGAGTGATTTTCTCAACGGTAGCGCCTTGTTCTTTTAATATTTTAACGGCTGAGTTGAGTACTGACTGTGTTTCTTGGCTAACTGTGTGCGGCCCTATCTGGTCAAACCAAGCAATTTTATAATCTTTAAGTGAATCATACTCGGGGGTAGGGCTGTTAATTGGCAAATACTGTAAATAATCCCATCGTGGGCGATAAGCAACGTCATAAGCCAGTTTTAAATCGTCAATGGTTCTTGCGAGTGGGCCAGTACTGGCTAGCGGTGAAAAACCCAGATCTATATTCGGCATAGGGGGCACATGCCCATCTTGGGCATGTGAATTTTGGGTTGGTTTTAGGCCAAATAAACCACAATAATGTGAAGGGTTACGGATAGAACCGCCAATATCACTGCCAATTTCAAATAAACTTAGTCCAGCGGCAACCGCTGCAGCACCACCGCCGGTGCTGCCACCAGGGGTGCATGTAAGATCATAAGGGTTGTTACATCTTGGGTATAAAGGGCCAAATGTTTGAGAATCTGACAATAATAGAGGAACGTTTGTCTTACCCAGTATAATTGCGCCAGCATCCATTAATCGGTCGACTAAAATAGAATTCTCTTGAGCGATATTATTTTTAAGCGGAGGGAAATTGACCGTCGTTTTGAGTCCTTCAATATTAAGGGCTTCTTTGATGGTAATAGGAATACCGTGTAATGGCCCAATAGAGGAACCATTATTTAATTGCATGTCTAATTCTTTAGCCCGTTTGAGTGCGCTGGTGCGGTTATCAATGACAATTGAGTTTAATTGACTGTTCAGCGAGTCAATTCTTTGAAAGTGCTTACTCGTTAAATCGAAGGCGCTAAGGCTCCCATCTAACAATTTTTTACTGAGCGCTGAAATAGTTTGATATGGCATAAGATGATTCTATTTTTTATTGTATTTATTGAAAGTAAATTAGGATAAGTAAAAGGAGTTGCTTATACAAGTTCAAGGCGAATGAAAAATAATCAGTTTTAGCCTTTTAAAACCAAATTTAGCCCCCATTTATTTCGCTTAACATCTAAAATTTTAAATGATTGAATGAGAGCAACTATGTCTGAAACAGAAATAAAACTATCGACTGACGAAGAAAAAGCATCCTACGGTGTTGGTTTACAAATGGGCCAACAATTATCGGCTGTTTTTGGTGGTGTTTCATTGGAAGCAGCAGTAGCAGGTATCAATGATGCTTTTTCAGGTAAAGGGCCTCAGATTCCTGGCGAAGAAATCAATGCTGCGTTTCAGGTGATTCAGGCAAAAGTTGAAGCAGACAAAGCAGAGCAGGCGAAGCAATTTGCAGGCGAAGGCGAAGCATTCTTAGCTGAAAACGCAAAGCGTGATGAAGTAACTGTACTTGAGTCTGGTCTACAGTACGAAGTGTTAACTGCAGGCGAAGGCGATATACCAACGGCTCAAAGCGTTGTTAGCACGCATTACCGTGGTACTTTAATTGATGGTAAGCAGTTTGATAGCTCTTATGACCGTGGTGAGCCAGCTGAATTTCCAGTAGGCGGCGTAATCGCTGGTTGGACTGAAGCACTACAGCAGATGAAAGCAGGTTCAAAATGGAAGCTGTATATCCCATACCACTTGGCTTATGGCGAAGCGGGTGCAGGTGGCGATATCGGGCCATACCAAGCATTGATCTTTGATATTGAGTTGCTTGCAATCGTTAGCTAAGTAAATACGCTAAAATATCAATTGATTTGAGGTGTATACCTCAAATCAATTGAATGAAAATAATCTTCTATTCCCCCTATCAGTAATTTGGAACAGTGTTTTCAGCCAAAATTTGGCTTTACTTATACCTATGTTAAGTTTCTCGAAAATAGTTCGTGCTAGACTTCCCCTCCTAACTGTTAAGCTAATTTATTCCTGTAGAGAAAAAAACAACAGATGGTCAGTCATACCATAGCCAGTCACATCACAGACAGTAAAAATGCTGCCTTATATAAAGAATTTGAGCAGAATGGACGTCAATCCAGTGCATATTTTATTTTTCAAAAACATGTTAAGTGTTTTGTTTCTGAAAATAAAACTGATCGCGTGTTTTATGCGCGTCAAATCACTCCGCTAGGGCGCGTTAATATCGTCTTTACCAACCCGCTATGCCCCAGAAAGAACATGACAGGATTACTAGAAGAATTTTTATCCACACAATGTATACCCACTTTATTTGTCTCGGTGGACCAAGAAGTCGCTGAAGCTTTAAGGCCGTTAGGTTATTACATCAATCAAACGGGCTCTGAAAGCCGCATCGCGCTGGAATCATTTGAGCTACATGGGCATAAAAAGAAACAACTTCGGCATGCTTCTAATTTTGGCCGTCGGAAAAATTGTGAAGTAAAAGAGCTAAAGTGGAACGAAGTGGATGCAGTACAAGTCAGGCATCTATCAGAAGTATGGCGAAAGAGTAAAGGCGTAAGTTCCCGTGAAATGCAATATGTGACTAGACCGCCCGTGTTTGGTGACGAATGGCGTGTCAGAAAGTTTTATTGTATGCAGGGTGACAAGTTGCTGGCGTATGTTTTTTTTGACCCCTATTTTGAACAAGGAAAACTAGTCGGCTATTGCGCTAATATTTTACGCTCATTGCCTGAACGAGAGTGCAATGGCGCTATTGATTTTACAATATTAGAAGCGGTTAAAGTGTTTCAGGCAGAAGGTGTGCCGGAGTTATCACTTGGCGTGGCGCCCCTAAGTAATATTCAAAAAGATGTGAATGACCGTAAAGGTGCTCGCTGGTTTAGTCAGCTATTTTATAATTATGGAAACAGCTTATATGCCTGTAAAGCGGTGGCTTACCATAAAAGTCGCTATCGCCCAATTGAGACATCTTGGTACCTATGTACCAAAGACGTCAGCTTATTCAAAGCTTATTGGGGCTTGTTATTTGGCTTGAAGGTTCTCGGGTCAAAAGAGCTTTAGCCTAAAAGAAAACAGACTCCTTGGAGAAAACGGCACTGATCAACAAAGTGATTGCGCAAGTGAATAGAGAAACCTTGTTGATCAATTATATTGTGCACCCCGAGTTACAAACAATAGAGCTATCATAATAGCTCTATTGGGGCATCCTAAAAAGACCATAGCACTGATACATTACTGTCTATCGGGTAAACCATGGAAAGAACATATTCGTTTTTTCTTGGTAATCTTTATATTCTTTTCTTTTTCGAACAGAATAATATTCCGCTGGGGTTGCACCTGTAAGGTGAACTAGAGTGATGTACATCATGAATGAGGCGCTCAAGGTGCCCACACCTAAGCAAACCCATACAGATAATGTTTCACTCATACTAAGCGCAAGCCACGAGGGAATAGCCGCGATCACTAGCCCCGTCCATACTAACCACTCAGCAAAATAGTTCGGATGTCGGCTGTATTTCCATAATCCAATATTGCATACACCACCTTTATTTTTTGAAATGAATAGCAATTTTTGACCATCCGCTATTGATTCCAAAAGATAAGCTGTAATCCAAATACAGATACCGAAAACTTCCAAACTCGAAATTGACTCACTAGTGTTAGTCGCGATTAAGAAACCAGGAAGGGCTAGTACGGTGATATTGGCAAAGCCCTGGGCCATAATCTCAGCCAAAAGGTGGGCATTTATATATTTACTGCCTGATTGCTCCAGCACCATACGACGATAGTTATAGCGGGGGAACTCGGTCTTGAAAATTACGCCAGCTTTCTTTGCCATTACTAGCGCCCCTAAGCCCATACGCAAGCCAATGAACAAATAAATGCCTCCAACGATCATTTTACGGATGAAGTCAGCATCGCCCATTAGCAAAATCTGCAAACCAATAAGTGCGACACCAAATGGCCACGCGATATCGACATAAGACACTCGTTTTGTCCGCAGAAATGGAATGCATGCAACGAGTGCAAAGAGCGTAAGTTGTATCACGCTGTTTACAAGCAATAGGTTGACCAAGGCATCAAGGTTTGAGAAAACGATTGCTGAAAACAAACAAACGAAAAACAGGTTTAAACCTACACTCATATTCATAAGTCCTACTCCACTTTAGATAAAGCTTAATCATCTAAGCCACGACTAGGCAACATAGTATCAATAAAAACTATGTTCTTCGGCGTCCATCGAAGACAAATAGGCGGCAAATATTGCCACTACCTTCGAAATATTTATGATTCAGCTTGTTAAGAAACCAACGTTGTTAGACTTATAGGTTTACTTACCCTGCATCCTCTCTAATAATGGGTAGAGAAGTAGAAACTTATTAACCACTTGTTTAAGCCGATTAACCTTATGACCGAATGTGACCATTATGTTACTGGAATTGCCCTGTCCCAATTTATATATGGTGCGAAGTCTCTAGGCATTGATGTACATGGTGTACTTGAGCTGTCTGGGTTGGGCAAGGAGCACTTGATTCCCTCAGCCCGGGTACCCGGACCTAAGTATGAGATGGCGATACTAAAACTCATACTAGCAAATAAAAATAATAGTTTTGGTGTAGATATTGGTCAGCAGATCATGCCGCCATTATACGGGGTGCTGATGTCTCTCGCACTCAGCTCACCTTCTTTAGGCGAAGCCCTTAAATATATGGCTCGTTATCAAGGTCTTGCAACTGGCAGCTGTGGTGAGGTCGAATATGCGATTGTCGGTGAAAATTATCAGCTAACAATTGCGATGACGCACCAAAACCCAATTGTGCGACGTCATGTCTCCGAATGTGTTATGACAATGTTTTGCAGTCTACTTAGATTGATCACTGCACGTCAGGATCTATCGCCAAAGGAACTACGGTTTGAGCATCAACCTTATTCAGAAGCTGCTCGACGTCACTTAGAATCAATCGTTTGCTGTCCGGTTTCATGGGAAACAGGTGATACACGGATGATTCTCAGCGAGAATATTCATCAGTTTCAAATCCTTGGGCATGGAGATGAATTGCTTCGCGTTGCTGAAAAGCAAGCCCAGCAGCAGCTTGAAAAGATCAACAAGAAAATGTCAGAACTTGAGAAAATAAAGTGGCATGCTGGTGAGTTAATGCTGTCGAGTGCGCCAAGGCGAGAAACCGTTGCTACACGACTTCAGATATCCACTAGAACGCTTGACCGGAGGCTTGAAGAGGCGGGTATAAGTTGGCAGGAAATGGTTGATAGCCTGCGCTTCCAAACAGCACTTAAGTATTTGTCGGATCCAGATAGGACAATAACAGAGATTGCTGAGAAGCTTGGTTTTAGCGAAATACGTGCTTTTCAAAGAAAGTTTAAAATATGGACTAGTTTAACGCCAACGGAGTATCGAAAAGAGATCTATAAGCAATTGTAGTGGTATTCCGAATCAAGGGACTTTTTATCATAAAAAAGTTGTGGCAATGGTCGTGAAATGAAGTCAACTGAGTAGCAAATATGATAATCAAGGTTTCTTTGTAATTTGGCATTATTTTAATGCGCCTGAATATGCCAACACTTAGTAAAGTAATGTTGAAATTCTATGAGCTTTGAAAGTAATACAACGCAAAACACTATCAATAAGAAGCTTTTAATTCCTTTTACTTGCTGGAAGCCAAAAGAATCATTCCTGTAGCGATTTTTTCTGGGTCGCTTACATTGTGACAATATTTATGGTTAGAAAGTACATCGTTAACCTGTTTAAGGGTGGCGTCAAATACGACGCTAGGTGCTTTCAATCCAGTTGTGCTTGGGCTTGTTAGGCTTGTCACTAATATATTTATATCTTTTGCGTTGTCGGTGCTTTTTAGCATTTCGAGAAGAGACAGATAAATTCCTAGTAGCGCCTGTTTGATTTTGCTGGAGCAAGTGATTTCGAGGCGTAAGTTCTTAGATCGATCTTCAGTAGAAGTGATCAGCTGTAATGAATGACATTCTTGGTCATGAGCATAGAGAGGTAGCTTAGTTGCAATGTTATTTAGAAAACCGCTCTTGTTCGGGTGATTGTTTATATTTTTTAATGACTCAATGATTTCAACTACGGGAAAATGGTTATTTTCACCCTCATTTGATATTAAATGGCAGACGATGGCGACTTCCAAGCTTATCAAATCTAGTTGCTGGCTAATTTCTGCCAAATTGGCTTGAATAGAAAGAGGCAAGGTAATACTCGCAATCTTAATCCAGTTATTTTGCTTAATGACTTGTTGTTGCTCTGATATCCATTGTGACACTCTCTGATCATATCGCTGCTTTATTTGTTGTTCCAGAATGTCTTTTTCTTGTTGTATCTGCTGCGTTTGTTTAATAGAAAAAAACGTCTCAATTAATTGGCTAGGTTTATATGTCAGGCTGGCTAGATCATGAAAAGAAATGTCAAGGAGGTTGCCATTTAACTGAAGCTCTCTCAGTTGTTTTAGTCTTGTTAAACTCGTGGGAAGGTCTTCTAGGTTATTGTAAGCGATGTCAAGAATCTTAAGGTCGTGTAAATTTCCTGTGTCTTCAGGAAGTTCTCGTAGGTCATTCTGACCAAGTCGAAGGGTATGTAAATGGTGGCAGTTTCCTAAACTTTCAGGCAAGTACAACAAATTATTTGAAAAGCAATCCAGGTAGGTAAGGTGAGTTAGTTGCCCAATGGCATAGGGTAACTCAGTCAGTTTGTTAGATGCTAAATCCAATTGCTCCAAATTGATAAGCTTACAGATGGTTGAGGGCAATTGACCAAGCAAATTTCCCGCGAGATCCAATACTTTTAAATTTTTAAGTTTACAAACATCCTCAGGTAAACTTTCCAGTTGATTGCCAGTGAGCGTTAAGTTAGTTAGCTGAGTCAGGTCGAATAGTTTCTTAGGTAAGTGCTTGATGTCTAGATAACTCAAAAATAACTCAGTGGCTCCGGTTTGTATCGCCTCATTGATTAAGCTGTCGGCCTGTGGATTTGTGGTTTGCATATTCCCTACGATAACTCTAACGTTAGCTTTATCTCAGCGTTAAATGGAGGATCAACTATACACAGTATGGATGATTACGACGGCTATGGCGGGTTTATTTACAAAAAATTTCAGATAAATTACCTTAATTGACTAGAATTGAATGCAGACAAAAGCCAATTTTAAAAACCTATTCTGGAACTGAAACGACATATGAAAAAACGAGTGGTTCGAAAAGGTTATATTGACACAGAAACCAATCAGAAACAGATTCCGGTGGAAGCCTTGGAAGTGGGCATGTTTGTTAGCCAACTCGATAGACCGTGGTTAGAAACACCTTTTCTGATTCAAGGGTTTGTCATCGAGACATTTGATCATATTGATCTCGTCAAAGAGTTTTGTGATTTTGTTTATATTGATGCCGTTCAGCAAGTTTATGTTTCACCCGAAGAGCGGGTGGTTTCTACTACGCGTTCTCAAAAGCATTATATTCATAAAATTTCTGTTGAAGATGAGCATATTGCCGCCAGTGGCATGTATAAACAGGTGCGTAGTTTAACAAAAAGCGTTTTGGACGAAGTGCGTTTAGGAAATGCTTTTGATGCGGATAAAGCTAAGCAAACTGTCTCTGAATGTGTTGGCAGTATTTTACGTAATCCTGATGCTTTGATGTGGTTAAGCAAGATCAAAAATGTAGATAATCACATCGCTGATCACTGTTTGAATGTGACGATCGTAGCCGTTGCGTTTGGGCGTTTTCTTGAGTTAAGCGAAGAGGAACTTAAAGAGTTAGGTTTGTGTGGACTGCTACATGACATTGGGAAAATGAAAATTCCGGCAGATATATTAAAGAAAAGCAGTAGTTTAAGCGTTCAGGAAGAGGAGATATTGAAGAGTCACCCACTCCATGGCCGTAATATTTTAATGTCTAACCGTAGCTTGTTTAACGGGGCAACCGATGTTGCTCATTGTCATCATGAAAATTTAGATGGCAGCGGTTATCCCCGAGGGTTGAAAGCGGTTGGTATTTCATTTTATACCCGAATTATTTCGATAGTGGACCTCTATGACAACTTCACTTCACGCCAAGTCGACAGACCACCTAAATCATCGCTAGAAGCGATGCGTTATTTATATTCTTTACGCGGCAAACATTTTGATGACAAATTAGTGTTGCAGTTTATTCAATGTATAGGGCTTTACCCACCTGGTAGCATAGTGGAACTTCGAAATTCTCAAGTGGGTATTGTGATTTCAACAAATTATAAAAACCGTCGTCTGCCAAAAGTTTTGATGCTTTTGGATGCGAAAAAGAATCCACAAAATAACCACATTATTAACCTAGGTAAAGAAGCACAGCAAGGCACTAAAAAAGAGTACTTAATACATAACGTATTGATCAACGGTAGCTACGATATAGATATCAAAGAACATATCGACAAGGGTTTGATATTTAGTTAGTACCTATCAAAAATAGGCATTTTCCAATAATTCTGATTTCTTTTCATGACTTTGTTAGCGGACAATACTCCTCCCATAGAATTAACCATCAATTTAGTGTCTAACTGTGATTTAGCTTTTTTATAGGCGCAATGAATTACGCTACCATAAGGTAAACTCGTGACGGTCAGCGATTCTATTTAGCTAGTATCGATCTCAACGGGTACACAGCCTGAAGCAAAAACGATATATTTCGATTGTTAGTGGAATGATGATAAAAGTAAAAAAGTATCTTTTTCAAATAACATATCATTTGTAGGAAATTGGTCTGTTCAATCTATCAAGTGAATTAACACAAAAAATCAAAGAGAAAAGTATGTTGGGAGGTGTTTTTCAATAGGCTCATTATGTCAGTAGTCTATACTTGGATAAGATAAAATGAGCTCGCTAAAGGTACAGTGTATTGAAACACATTCTATTACTCTTTCATTTTCTGACATTAAGTTTTCAGTTGTTTGCTTTAACTCAAACAGTTAAAGCGTGTAGTTCTGAATGGGATCGGACAGTTAATGCTGATGGTACAGGCCTTTATATGGATATACTCCGCGAAGCATTGGCTCCCATTACTGTGAACCTTGAGTTGTACCCTTGGGCTAGAGCTCGCTTATTCTTTCAACATAAGAAATGTGACATTCTTTTACCTGAAAACTAGTTTTTTCGAATTCAATAGCACAGCTATTGGTTATAAAGTTTTGAGTGTCGGTCGAATTGACATATTTCTAGACTACATGGATTACTGGGAAGAAACGTGTAAAACATCAGGTGTTGATTGCAAACAGTTAGATATTGTCAAAACAGGTGTAATGGAAAGTGTTTATCCAGTGTTTAAGAACAATAATGAAGGAAGGGCATTGGCTCAGAGGTGGGATGTTTCGTTGAGAGCACTCTATAAGAGCGGCTTCCTTCAAGCAAAATTTCTAGAGTATGGGTATCAGAATTATACAGGGCCGAGATTTTGATCCCTTTAGTGCCGGATTCAGAATAAATTCTACAGAAATAGGAGCAAAGAAAAGTTCAATCTATCAATGCTGAAACACTTAACTCTTGTCTTTTTTTTCATCTTGGATACGCTGATAAATTTCTTCTCGATGAACCGCGATATCTTTAGGGGCGTCAATGCCTAACCTGACTTGATTCCCCTTAACGCCGAGAACAGTAACGGTTACTTCATCACCGATCATTAGAGTCTCACCGTTGCGTCTAGTTAAAATTAACATCCTATTACTCCTTTCCTTTACTTGCCATTTGCTGGATTGTTGAAGAGGGCAATGACCTTAAATATATAGGTTTAAGGGTATCAGAGTAAACAAATAAAAGGGGTGCTGTAAATGTAATAAATTGAAAAACTTTTTGAAAGAAATCAAAGGGACAGAGCAAAATAGCACTTACTTAGTGTAATTTTATAGGATGTGCTTGCGTACCAATGATGCTTTATATCGACTTTTCGGTGCGCAAGCACACTCTTAAGAATTGCATTAAAGCTAAAATAGCGGGTTTGCACGCTCAAGTAAGTGCCATGCTTCAATATAACGATAGGCCTAGGAACCATGATAGACTTCTTTGCCGTAATTGGACGTGATCAAATAAACGAATGACCTTAAGAGATATTCTGCTGCAATGAATAAACTGCTTTTGACCGGTTTCTTATGCGTACTTTATTTGGTAAATCCTAATGCAAACGCTAAAGAAAAGATCACATGGGCCAAATGGGAGCTCACACCTGAATATATTGGCCATGGAGAATACAAAGACCAAGGGTATTTAGATAAATTTTTAGTTTACGTCCAATCACAACTCTCTGAGTATGAACACGAAAATCAGTTTCAAACAGCGGACAGATTAGAGAGATCTTGGTCAAACGGCAACACTTGCACTGTACACCTATGGTTGGGTTTTTGGCCTGAAAAAATAGTGTATTCAAAGCCTTATGGATTTACAGCACCTTTTGGTATCGTCACAAAAGCGGCGTCACCACTCGCCAAAATATTAGATATCCAACAAAGTACATCGCTGAAGCATATACTCAAAAATACTGATTACAAACTTGGTACTTTGCCATTAACGTCATCGAGTAGTAAAAATGCAAGGTACCCACCACTTCATTCCACCTTAGAACCTTATTTAAAAACAGGGAAATTAATCGAGTTCAGAAATAACCGGAATGAATTGAGTGTTAAATTACTCGATTATGGCAGAGCGGACTATATAGTCAGACAGCGTATTACTCACCATGGTGAACTGAAGACAGGCAAACTCAACAACAAGTATAAATACTACTCACTAGCCGAAGACAATAACTACAAATTAGTTGCGGCTGCATGCTCGAACACCGAGCTCGGTAAAACTGTTGTCCAGAAAATAAATACTTTAATGAATGATGATTTTTATAAGCACTACATCAAATACCGGCAGGAATGGGATGTTGATAATGCAGTTTTTGAAAAAGTTTATAGTAATTATTTTTTGAAAAATAAAGCTAACTCAAATATTACGGAATAAGAATATTAAGAGGTTAAAGCCCTCGCTGTAGTAGATTCGGCCATGAGACTTAAACTAATAGGGGCTTATGCAGTGGTGCATAAGCCCCCAAATGGATTAGATACAAAGACAGTTTTATGCGTCCAAGGCTTCCTTCATGGCGCGTTCAGCAACTTCTTCTAACCAGGTTAAATCCACTGTCTGGTGCGCTTCACAAATAAACCAAGGTTCACGTGAATCTGGCTCTAGCATTACACCGTTTTTTATTAGACTACGTGCAAATATTGTATATAAGTCGCTGTTGGTCTTTTTCCAGTCACGATAGTTGAGTGGTACTTCTTGGCCGAAGTGAACACCAAACATAGCGTCTGGGCCAGCAAACTTATGTTCTATACCGAATTTGGTGAAAACACGAGAGAGCACTGTTTGAATCGCCGCGCCGACTTTATTGACCGTGGCTAACGCGTCTGTTTCGCTCAACACTGTTAATGTTGCTTTGGCAGCGCTTAGCGAAAGCAAGTTAGCGGTATAAGTGCCGCCATGAGTTACGCCGTCAGCACCAAATTTAATTATATCCATTACATCAGCGCGACCACCAAAGGCGGCGACAGGGTAGCCGTTACCGATGGCTTTGGCGTAGGTGGTCAGGTCAGCTTTGATGCCATAAAGCTCTTGCACACCGCCTTTGGCAACACGGAACCCCGTTTTAACTTCATCCATTATCAGCAATGATCCGTTGCTATCACAAATATCACGCAGCTTCTGCATGTATTCCTGAGTCGAGGCAATGCTGCCACAGTTGCCCATAATCGGTTCAATAACAATCGCGGCAATATCATCGCCAATGCGGTTGAATACTTCATCCAATGCGTCGAAGTCATTCAGCGGGATAATTTCTTGCTGCTCTCGCGTGCTTTCTGGAACCCCTGCGCCAAAAGGAATAACCTCGGGAGCAGCTTGTTTTTCGTTATCCCAGTTATCGACGTCAGACTTCCACATCATTTCGTCATATAGGCCATGAAAGCCACCTTCAACAACGATTATTTTGTTGCGGCCAGTAAAACCTCGGGCGGTGCGAACGGCGCCAATAACAGCTTCAGTACCCGAATTGGCAAAACGCATTTTTTCGATGTTAGGGCATAGAACTTTCACTAGGCTGACTACTTCGGCTTCTAGGTCAGAATTAAAACCTGAAATGGTGCCGCGTTCGGTAATGCAATTGATGACTGCTTGATCAACTCGCGTGTCGCGATAGCCAAGAATGATTGGGCCATAGGCTAGGCGGAAATCAACAAACTCTTTGCCATCAGTATCTGTAATGGAGCCGCCCTTCATACTTTTTACAAAAACAGTCTCTTCTTCACCCCAGTAGCGGTAAGTGTCGGCAACCCCGAGTGGCAAATGATTCTGAGCTTCATGGAGTAGTGCTTCGCCAGTTGTTTTTGGGGGATTGGTCATAGTCTTGTGTCCTCGTTATATAAATCTAAAGCGGTTGCTTTAGAGGGGCTGTTTAGTCTCTATTTAGAATAATAATTGAAGGGTAGATCTTGACGTTGGATTACACAAATACAACGCGGTTCAAATTGCTAATTATTCGATTGGCGGTTAGAATAATTTTAATTGAACGTTCAATCAATATAAAAGATGTAACAAAATGCCAAAAGTTGGAATCGAACCAGTACGTAAAAAACAATTGATCGAGGCGACCTTACATTCTATAGCCGAACACGGACTGCAGGGCACAACGATCAATACGATTAGTCACTCAGCAGGGATGTCTTCGGGCATCATTAGCCACTATTTTGGTGGAAAGCAAGGTCTGATAGAAGCCACGGTGCGTTATCTTTTAGAACAGTTGAAAGAGACTCTGTTAGCGCGTGTGAAGCAAGTGAAGGTATCACCAAGGAAGCGCTTAATAATGATTGTTGAGGCCAACTTTACCAGTGTACAACAGTCTGACGAGGCTACTCGAACCTGGCTGAGTTTTTGGGCTCAAGCGATGCATGACCCTAATCTGGCAAGGCTACAGAGAATAAATAGTCAACGACTACTAAGTAATCTGTGTTATTCCTATAAAAAATTGATGCCGCCGCATCATGCAAGACGAGCGGCGAAGATGACTGCTGCGATGATTGATGGCTTTTGGTTACGAAGCGCACTCAGTGATGCTACCACGATTGATTTTAAAGAAGCTGAGATGCTTTGTAAGCACTTCATTGAGACACTTATTATTCAGTATGGAGAGTATTGATGGCCTTGAGAAAATACCAGAGCTTTGTTGGTGGGGCTTATCTTCATAATCAAAGTGGCTTAACCTTCGAGGTGGTGAATCCGGCAACGGGTGAGCTTGCCTATGAAGTCGAAGTAGCGGATGACTTTGTACAGCAGGCCGCTATTGATAGCGCGCAAAGAGGCTTTAAACAGTGGTCAGCCATGACAGGCATCGAACGTAGTCGAATACTGTTAAAAGCAGTGGCTTTATTAAGAGAGCGAAATGATGAACTGGCGAAAGTTGAGGTTGTCGATACCGGTAAACCTTGGCAAGAAGCCTCGACAGTTGATGTCGTTAGCGGCGCGGATGTTATTGAGTTTTTTGCCGGTTTGGCACCGACAATTGAAGGTAATCAGCAAGACTTAGGCGGTGATTTCTATTACACCCGGCGTGAACCACTCGGTATCTGTGCAGGCATTGGTGCCTGGAACTACCCTTTGCAAATTGCTTGTTGGAAATCTGCGCCAGCATTAGCCTGCGGTAATAGTATGATCTTTAAACCCTCGGAAGAGACGCCGCTAGGGGCGCTAAAGCTAGCAGAAATTTTCATTGAAGCGGGCGTACCGGCTGGTGTATTTAATGTAGTTCAAGGTGACGGGGAAGTGGGGGCTTGGCTAAGCCATCACCCTAAAATTGCAAAGATATCATTTACTGGCGAAGTAGGGACGGGTAAGAAGGTGATGGCTGCTGCAGCTTCAACGCTAAAAGAGGTCACCATGGAGTTAGGAGGTAAATCTCCGCTGATTATTTTTGATGATGCTGATCTGGACAATGCGGTTTCGGGCGCCATGCTTGGAAACTTCTATACCCAAGGAGAGGTTTGCACCAACGGTACCCGAGTCTTTGTACATAACGATATTTACGAGGCGTTTATTGAGCGCCTGTTAGCGCGGACTCAGAACAACATCGTTTTAGGTGATCCGATGAATCCTGAAACAAACTTTGGGGCATTAATTTCTGCGACCCATCACTCTCTGGTGCTGAGCTATATTCAGAAAGGTATCGATGAAGGAGCCACGCTTTTACATGGCGGGAAAGCATTCAAACCGGACTCAGCACCCAAGGGTTATTATGTAGAACCCACAATTTTTACTGATTGCCATGATGATATGACTATCGTGAAGGAAGAGATTTTCGGTCCGGTCATGTGCATTTTAAAATTTAGTGATGAGGATGATGTCATTGAGCGTGCCAATGATAGTGATTATGGTTTGGCGGCGGCGGTATTTACTCGTGATATTACCCGCGCACATCGGGTTATTCATCAAATTGAGGCGGGTATTTGTTGGGTGAACAGTTATGGCTTATCACCAGCAGAAATGCCGGTGGGCGGCTATAAGTTGTCGGGAATTGGGCGAGAAAATGGTGCTGAAACACTCAATCAGTACACTCAACTAAAAGCCGTCTATATGGGGTTAAGCCCTTTGCAAAGTCCATTTTAGCGTGCTTGATTATAGTGGGGGGGGAAGGGTTGTATGACGCAGGAAAATAGGTTTGATTATATTATAGTCGGTGCAGGGTCAGCTGGGTGCGTACTCGCAAACCGGCTTACCGAAGATGAAAATGCCAGTGTGTTACTGCTTGAAACCGGTGGTAGTGACAAGAGTATTTTTATCCAAATGCCAACGGCACTCTCTATCCCGATGAATACCAAGAAGTACAATTGGCAGTTCGAGTCTGAGCCGGAGCCCTATCTGAATGATCGTCGTATGCATTGTCCACGCGGTAAGGTGTTGGGTGGTTCGTCATCGATCAATGGCATGGTTTATGTGAGAGGGCACGCCAAAGATTTTGATGAATGGCAAAATCATGGTGCTGCAGACTGGGATTATGCGCATTGCCTGCCTTACTTCAAAAAGGCTGAAACATGGGCATTCGGTGCCGATACCGATCGAGGAGGCATTTACCGAGGGAATAAGGGACCACTTTCGGTCAATAACGGTAATGGGATGAAAAACCCCTTATATCGGGCCTTTATTGATGCCGGTGAGCAGGCCGGTTATCTTCGTACCGACGACTATAACGGCAAACAGCAAGAAGGCTTTGGCCCGATGCACATGACGGTAAAAAATGGCGTGCGTTGGTCTACTGCAAACGCTTATCTCAAGCCCGCAATGAAGCGGCCTAACCTGACAGTCATCACCCATGCGCTGGTGGAGAAAATTCTATTAGAAGGTAAAACGGCCGTTGGCGTTCAGTACGAACATGAGGGCAAGCGTAAAATAAGCCGGGTAAATAAAGAGGTTATTTTGTCTGCTGGCTCGATTGGGTCGCCTCATCTGCTACAATTATCGGGCATTGGGTCTAAATCGGTGTTGGAAAAAGCGGGGATTGAGCTTAAACATGAGTTGCCTGGTGTAGGTGAAAACTTGCAGGATCACCTTGAATTTTATTTTCAGTTTAAGTGTAAAAAACCGGTGACGCTTAACGGCAAGATAGACCTGTGGAATAAGTTTTTAATTGGTGCTCGTTGGTTTTTCTTGAAAGATGGGCTAGGGGCGACGAACCATTTTGAATCCTGTGGTTTTATTCGTTCAAAGCCGGGTGTCGAGTGGCCAGATCTGCAGTATCACTTTTTGCCAGCAGCGATGAGTTATGATGGCAATACTGCTTTTTCAGGGCATGGCTTTCAGGTACATATTGGGCATAACAAACCCAGAAGTCGCGGTTCGGTAACTGTTCAGAGTGCTGACCCGAGGAAGAGCCCGACGATACAGTTTAATTATTTGCAGCACGAAGATGATCGCGAAGGTTTTCGTGACTGCGTGCGTCTGACGCGGGAAATTATCAATCAGCCAGCGTTTGATGCATACCGTGCGGGTGAAATTCAGCCCGGCGAGCAAGTGGTAAGCGATGCTCAGATCGATGATTTTATTCGTAATAATGTAGAAAGCGCTTATCACCCCAGTTGCACCTGTAAAATGGGGACGGATGTTATGGCTGTAGTAGACCCACAAACGCGTGTGCAGGGCATCTCACAGTTGCGAGTGGTCGATTCCTCTATTTTTCCGACGATTACGAACGGAAATTTGAATGCCCCGACCATTATGGTGGCTGAGCGTGCAGCAGATCTGATTAAAGGGAAGGCGGTACTGGAGCCAATCGATGCGGAGGTGGGTATGGAGGCTGACTGGAAAACAAAACAACGGACTAATCAAAAAAAGAGTAATCAAACTAATAAAATACTCGGAGAGTAAAAATAACATGAAAAACCTTAGTAAGTTTCTGTCTATTAAATATATGGTGCCAGCGATTATGCTGGCGTCTTTGCCATTCCAGGCATCGTTAGTCCAGGCGGGCCAGTGTGATACGGTAAGATTCTCCGATGTAGGGTGGACGGATATCACTGCGACAACCGCAACGGCTTCCGTAGTGCTTGAGAGCATGGGCTATAAGACAAAAACTCAGTTATTGTCAGTGCCCGTCACCTACAAATCGATTGAAAATAACGATATCGATGTTTTTCTGGGTAACTGGATGCCTACAATGGAAGGCGATATCAAAGCCTATCGTGAAAAAGGCACCGTAGAGACGATTCACAAGAACTTGGATGGAGCTAAATATACCTTAGCCGTGCCCAAATATGTGTACGATGCGGGTGTAAAGAGCTTTGCTGATATCGTGAAATTTTCAGATAAATTCGACCAGAAAATTTATGGTATTGAACCCGGTAATGATGGCAATCGTTTAATTCAGGGCATGATTGATCAGAATGCCTTTGGCTTAAAAGGCTTCAATGTTGTTGAGTCTAGCGAAGCGGGTATGCTTTCACAGGTTAAGCGTAAGAAGCGCCGTGACCAGTGGATCGTATTCCTAGGTTGGGAACCTCATCCAATGAATGCTAACTTTGAACTCATGTACCTTGAAGGTGGGGATGATTTTTTCGGTCCTAATCTTGGTGGCGCGACGGTGCATACCAACGTACGTAAAGGCTATGTAGAAGAGTGTAGTAATGTAGGCAAGTTCCTAACTAACCTGACCTTTACCTTACCAATGGAAAACGAAGTAATGGCAGGGATTTTAGATGAAGGTCAAAAACCGAACGATGCTGCAACAGCGTGGTTGAAAAGCAATGCTCAAGTATTGGATCAATGGTTGTCTGGTGTGAAAACAATTGATGGTAAGCCTGCATTGGAAGCCGTTAAAACAAAGCTAGGTCTAAACTAAAAGGGCTAAGCTAAAAAGACCTATTTAGAAGCTCGACCAGCAATAAATTTAAACCACGCCTGCAGCACTATCAAACTGTAAGCGTGGTTTGCTTCTTTTTACTTATGTAATGCGAACTGCTATGAGCTTAATCACTGAATATAAGATACCGATAGGCGACTGGGCTGAAGACCTGATAGATGGTTTGATTGAGAACAGTGGTGATTTTTTTGACTACATTGCGATATCGCTAGAGTTCTTAATTCAGGGCTTGATCGATCTGCTTTCTAGTCTTTCTCCACCTGTTTTTATTACCTTAGTTGCAGCACTCGCTGTTTGGCGTTTACGGCATTGGGCGACGGCACTGTTTTGTACGCTATCTTTATTGCTGATCTGGAACCTGGGTTATTGGCAGCAAACGATTGAAACTTTGTCGTTAGTGCTGTTCGCGACGGGTACGTGTGTATTGATAGGTGTTCCCGTAGGCATTGCAGCCGCTCATCGTCCGATGTTATACCGTTTTCTACGTCCGATTCTTGATTTGATGCAAACCATACCGACCTTTGTTTATCTAATACCTACGCTTACATTGTTTGGCTTGGGCGTTGTTCCAGGTTTGATCTCAACGATTGTCTTTGCAATCGCTGCGCCCATACGACTCACCTATTTAGGTATTTCAGAAGTGCCAGCAGAGCTACTTGAAGCAGGCAAAGCATTTGGTTGTACTAACAGAAATCTATTAGTAAAAGTTGAAATACCCGCTGCCATGTCAAGTATTAGAGCGGGGGTGACTCAATGCATCATGTTATCGCTGTCAATGGTGGTGATTGCGGCCTTGGTCGGGGCAGACGGGCTGGGTAAGCCGGTTGTTCGAGCACTAAATACCGTTGATATCGCGATGGGTTTTGAAGCCGGTTTGGCCATTGTACTGGTCGCAATTATGTTAGATCGATTATCCAAGAGTAGGCATCAATAATGATTGAATTTAAAAACGTTGATGTGATTTTTGGTAAAAAACCAGAACAGGCTATCCCGCTATTAGACCGGGGAATGAGTCGAAGTGAAATTCTTGAAAACACAGGATTAACTACGGCTGTTCGTAATGCGAGCTTATCGGTCGCAAAAGGTGAGATCTGCGTTTTGATGGGTTTATCTGGTTCAGGAAAATCAAGCTTGCTGAGAACGGCTAATGGCTTGAACCCCATCACTCGGGGAGAAGTAATAATAGAAACAGACCTGGGAATGCAGAACTTTTTAGCTTTGGATGAGGCTGAAAAACGTAAAGTGCGTATGGAACGAATTACCATGGTATTCCAGAAATTCGCCTTAATGCCTTGGTTGACCGTTGCTCAAAATGTGGCCTTCGGTTTGGAACAAAAAGGTTTGGATCGTAACCATATTAATGATCGTGTCATGCACCAATTAGATTTGGTTGGTTTATCTCAATGGGCAAAAAAACGCCCTGAGGAGTTATCTGGTGGTATGCAGCAACGAGTTGGTTTGGCGCGTGCATTGGCGATGGAAACCGATATTATATTAATGGACGAACCTTTTTCAGCCTTAGACCCTCTAATTCGTAATCAGCTTCAAGATGAGTTACTACGTTTACAAGAGCAGCTCCATAAAACAGTGGTGTTTGTTAGTCATGACCTTGATGAGGCTTTAAAACTAGGTAATCATATTGCCATTATGAAAGATGGTGAAATAGTTCAGCATGACACGCCAGAAAATATTGTTCTGAACCCCGCTGATGACTACGTTAGAAATTTTGTAGCGCACACTAATCCAGTGGAGGTAGTAAAAGCGAATGCTTTGCTTCGTCCGTTAAGCGATCTACGCACTTTGGATAACGAATATTGCTTAAGCCAACGTCATGACTACTGGTTGAGGTTGGGTGAAACGTGTTTGAAAAGTAGTGTTCGCTACGGAAGTGAAAAACATGACCTACAAAACTGGTCTCCAGACAAACCTGTTGAAACGTTGCTAAAGCAACCAGCAATGGTACGCACCGATACCCTGATGAAAGATGTTATGGAGATCCGTTATCATACTGGGCACGGCGTGCTGGTTGTGGATCAGAATAGAATAGTAGGTTATATCGGTGATAAAGATATTTATCACGCCATGCTAGGTAAACTATTCGAAGAGGATTGAGCGAAAGTCCAAACTTTAAGGTCAAGTTCGAATGGATAGGTTTAATCCGGCCTATTTGTTTGAAGCTTAGAGTATTTTACTCGATCGCTATTTGCACAAAAACGTGTTATTTCGCCTCAAAATATAAGCGAAATGATAATGAGTGGTTTTTATGCAAAGCGTTGACTTACTTTTTTTGTTTCGGCTTTTTATTACCTTTTTTGATTTTGCCGCCGGCCTTCTGTAACTTTTTCTTTTTTGAACCCGCTGCTTTACCAGATGCTTTAAGCTTTTTAGGGCCTTTATATTTACCAACCAGTTCTTTTATTCTTCGGCGAACAAAGGTTTGCTTCAAGAAGCGTTCGATACCAGCCATGAGGTTGTATTCAGGGTTGCTGATTAATGTGATCGAGGTCCCTTTTTCACCGGCTCTGCCCGTTCGTCCAATTCGGTGAACATAAATCTCACCTCGACGTGGCATTTCAAAATTAATTACCAGATCCATACCTTTAATATCAAGGCCTCGAGCAGCGATGTCTGTTGCGACCATGATCTTTAATTCATCGCGTCGCAATTTGCTCATGACAAGATTGCGTTGCTTCTGGTCTTTGTCACCATGTAGAACACCCGCGCTAATTTCTTGCTGCTGCATCACTCGATAGACTTGGTCTACTTGTTCTTTGGAATTACAAAATACGAGGGAATGACGATAGGTTTCATTTTTAAGTAACCAACATAGTAGCTGGAACTTATGTGCTTTATCATCTGCAAAAATGATTTGCTGCTCGATAGATTCATGTATGTCGGTAGGCTTATTTAGTTCAATAACGACAGCTTCGGTGAGTAATTCGTCTGCTAAGCCTCTTAAATTTTTATTTGCTAACGTTGCTGAATAAAGGTGTGTTTGCTTACGCTGACTACAATGTTCGGCGATGGCTAATATGTCTTCACTAAAACCCATGTCGAGTAGGCGATCGGCTTCATCAAGAATAAAGGTTTTAACGCTACTTAAATCGAGTAAGTCACGCGCTAATAATTCAAGTAGGCGCCCAGGAGTAGCAACTAAAAAATGCGGTGGATTTTTAATGATTTCCGTTTGCTTATGAATATCGGTTCCACCACCAATGTGACCTAATTTCAAAGGTGTATAGCGCGCCAATGACTTAGCATGCGTTAATACTTGTTGTGCTAATTCTCGCGTTGGTACCAGTACTAAGCCGGCTATTTGGCCTTGTTCGTCATCTTCAAGTAATTGCTCGAATGTTGGCAGTAAATAAGCAGCTGTTTTACCGCTACCTGTTTCTGCGCTCACAAAAAGGTCATGGCCATCCAACGCTAGCTCTAGTGTGGCTTCCTGCACTTTGGTCGGTTGTTCAAAGCCAGCTTCTGTGATTGCCTGGATTAGTCTGTTATCGAGTTCTGAAAACAAAATTATTTACTCACTAGTAGGGTTTGGTGGCATTTTATCAAATAACGGACAAATAGGTTAGCGCTGTTTAAAGGCTGTTATCTGCTTACAGTTTAGTCGTAAATTGTGGGAATAGGCTGGCGTTTATGTTGAGTGGCCTGATAAATGCCAATTAGTTTGTCAGCGGCCCATTGTTCGATTTCTTTTCCTTCGAGAAAATCATCGATCTGATCGTAAGTAACGCCTAAGGCATCTTCATCTTTCTTGCCCGGTTCATTGCACTCAAGGTCTGCTGTGGGTGCTTTTTCGATTAAGTGTTGAGGGCAATCCATGGTTTTGGCGAGTAAGCGAACTTGGCGTTTATTCAAACCGAACAAGGGTGCAAGGTCCACTGCGCCATCACCATATTTGGTATAGAAACCGGTAATGTTTTCTGCAGAATGGTCAGTACCCAGAACTAATCCGCCTAGAATACCTGCAAGATCATATTGTGCGACCATTCGGGCACGTGCTTTGACATTTCCTTTGGCGAAGTCTAGTTGCTTGGCGCTCGCATTGAGTGTTTTGGTATTGTTTAAAGCTTGAGTCACTTCTGCATGTAGCGCATCGGCCGCAGTTTTGATATTGACGTTGACGGATAAACTTGGTGCAATAAAGTCGATTGAGGCTTGAGCATCTCGCTCGTCAGCCTGCTCACCGTAGGGTAAACGAACAGCCACAAACTGAAATATTTTGTTGTGGTTTTCTTGGTTTAATTCGTCGATAGCGCGTTGAGCTAATTTACCGCAGGTGCAAGAGTCTATACCGCCACTAATACCAAGGACTAAGGTAGTTAAACTTGAATCCAGAAGACACTTTTTAATGAAATCGGTACGACGTTTTATTTCAAAATCAGCGCTTATAGAGGCTAAAACTTGCATCTCTTTCACAATGCATTCGCGAGTGTTCATTTAATTGCTCCTGATACAGCTGTTTTTATATGAGTAAAGTTGATAGCTAGTCAATCAAACCAAAGCTAAGAACACTCAGTAAGCTACGGCTTCGTTTAAGTTCGTTCTGTGGAACAAAGTTTTGTGCTTCATCAAACGCCTTCCCTTCGGAGTAATTTGCCCTAAGTACGGCCAATGCATCGTCTTTTTGGCTGGGTAAGTCTAGCTCATTATAAAGCTCAACCATCATAATTAAGGCGTCTTCGGTTGCGGGCGTCTTCGGAAAGTTCTTAACGACATAAGCTGCGCGATTTGCTGCTGCAATAAACGCTTCGCGTTTAATGTAATAGCGAGCGGCGTGAAGTTCATATTGAGCAAGGTGGTTACGTACTTGAATCATGCGCTGCTGTGCGTCAGAAGCATAGGTGCTTCTGGGGAACCGGTTTAGGAGCTCTGAAAAGTCTTTGAATGCTAAACGCATATGACCCGGGTCGCGAGAACTCTGATCTACCATGGTAAAGTACTGAGTTGAAATTCCGACATCTAAACTGTAATTAGCAATGCCACGTGTGTAATAAGCGTAATCGACACTGGGGCTTTGTGGGTGTAAGCGAATAAAACGGTCGCAGGCAAGAATAGCGCCGTCTAGATCTAACCCGCTATAGCGAGCATAGATTAAATCGAGTTGCGCTTGTTCGGCAAACTTCCCAAAGGGAAAGCTCGCTTCTAGCTCTTCTAATGCAATGGTCGCTTGAGCGAAGTTTCTGAGCTTGATTGCTTTCTTTGCATCATCATAAAGCTCTTGTTCTGAGGATTCTTTTTTAGGGGCTGAACTACAACCACTTAAGCTAATGCAGATAATAATGAAAACTGAAAAAATACTGATTAAACGCATAATTCTCTACTGAATAAAATAATATTGGATGCCTATTTGTACAGGATATTTCAAGTGAAGATACAAGCAGGCTATAATGGCGAGCTATTATCCCATAGTTTGTGCCAAGCTTGTATGACAAATAGTCTAGATTAGCGTTGAATACGGTTAATCTATATGTAAATTGCGTAGCATAAACTGATTACAAACAAATTTTAAAAGTGAAATATACTTATGACTCAGGTTGTTGAAGACGATTTTGTGGTGCCGTTAAGGTTATCTGACTGCCGCTTGGATCAAGTGATGACAGAATTAATGCCCGATTATTCTCGATCTCGTTTACAGCAGTGGATCAAAGCGGGTAGCGTACTGGTAAATAAAAAGACGCTGAGGCCAAAAGATAAGGTTAGAGTGAATGACTTGATCGAGGTTCAAGCTGAGCTGGAAAGTCAAGGTGACTGGGAAGCCGAAAATATTGATATTGATATCGTTTACGAAGATGACGATATTATTATCATCAATAAGCCCGCCGACATGGTTGTTCATCCTGCGGTGGGAAATTATAGCGGAACCCTAGTGAATGCATTATTGCATCATTATCCTGATATTGAGGCCGTACCTCGTGCTGGTATTGTTCACCGACTTGATAAAGATACGACAGGTTTGATGGTGGTCGCGAAAACGTTAGTTGCGCATGCTCATATTGTGGATCAGCTGCAAACACGTCAAATGGGCCGTGAATATGAAGCGGTGGTGGCGAATACTATGACCGGTGGTGGCACGGTTGATGCTGCGATTGCACGTAGCCCGAAAAATAGAAAAAAAATGGCCTTACATCCTTTTGGTAAGGTCGCAATTACGCACTATCGAGTGCTTGAACGTTTTCCTGCTTATACGCATGTTCGAGTTAAATTAGAGACTGGTAGAACACACCAGATACGTGTGCATATGGCGAGCATTAATCATCCTTTAATTGGTGATCAAACATATGGGGGTCGATTAAAGATGCCTGCGGGCGTTTCTGAAGAGATTAAAGAAGCTTTACGTTCTTTCGGGCGGCAAGCATTGCATGCGAAAGAGTTAACGTTGATTCACCCTAGAACGGGAGAGGAAATGAGTTGGGAATCTGATTTACCTGCAGATATGCAAGGATTACTTGCGACCTTAGCTGAAACTAAGTAATGCAAGAGATTGATGTTTTGGTGCCTGACTGGCCCGCTCCTGAAACTGTTCAAGCTATGGTAACAACAAGGTTAGGGGGAGAGAGTGTAGGTGGTTTCGCGAGTTTAAATTTAGGGGCGCATGTTCATGATTCGCTTGAAAGCGTGGCTCAAAATAGGCTGACCCTTGCTAATTATACGGGCTTGGCGGCGTCTCGATTTGCATGGTTAGATCAAGTGCATGGCCAGACGATTATTACTGCCCAAGCGGATGGGCAAGTTGTACCCGCTGATGGCAGTGATACCACTGATAGCAACCTTGCCTGTGTGGTGATGACGGCTGATTGTTTGCCTGTTCTATTTTGTGATGAGGCGGGAACAAAAGTTTCTGCAGTACATGCAGGATGGCGTGGTTTGGCGGGTGGAATTTTACAAAAAGCCGTGCAGCGCTTTGCCGGCCCTTCTCAAGTTATGGCTTGGTTAGGGCCTGCAATAAGCCAAGCTCATTTTGAAGTGGGCAATGATGTCTACGAAGCCTTTGTAGCAAATAACGCTCAAAACGCTCTGGCGTTTGCTTCAAGTGAAACACCTAACAAATGGATGGCAGATATTTATCAACTGGCTCGTCTGCAATTAAACTCTGCAGGCGTCACTAAAATATACGGTGGTCAGCATTGTACCTATGCAGATGAACAGTATTTCTATTCTTATCGTCGAGATGGCGTGGAGTCAGGGCGAATGGCCTCATTGATTTGGCGTAATTCAAACTAGCGTAGTTGAATGTCATCAATGTAAAGCGTCACTGGCGCTTTAAGTTTTGTCATAAATAAGCCTATAGTGACAATGCTGCTTAAGTCTAGTTCTCGAGATCTTGGGCTGTATCTTATTTTATTTAAGTCCACTTCTATTAAGTTCAAACCTGGTGTAATTGATATTGCTTGATTATAGCGGTCACTGTATTTCTGGTTATGTTGTGTATCATGAACCCGCAAGTGTAATACTTCAGCTTTATTCTGTTCAGAATAAACAGCAAATGATAGTGTTGAATAACCAGACCAATCGCTATAGATATCTGGAAAAGAAATACCAGGGTAAGTTGCAAGGCCAAATGTGAATTTACCAACTAGGCTTGAATGATCCCAGTCTGAAGGAGGATTAACAATTGAGAGTGTGGTGCTATCATTAATGCTTCGGATATTGCGCTCCCATGGCGCATCAAAGCTGGCTAGTATCGGAGCAGCTAAATTACGCTGCAGTACGACCCATAAATTCGAAGCAGGAATAATAAGGCAGCTTAAAATTTGTATCCATGCAATAAAGAGTAATGTGGGCTTTGTTCGGTCTAGTTCAGTATGTTTATGCCAGTAGAGTATACCCGCAGCCGTGCAGCCCGCTAAATCATAACTCGCATCAAGTAAGCTTCTATTACGGCCGAATAACGGCTGCACCACTTCGATGAAAACTCCAAATAAAAATGCAGAGCAACAGATTGTTAGAATATATTTAGCGCGTACTGTGTTTGATATAGCTTGGTTGGGGATGAATACCAATAACAATAAATTGGTGGCTAAGCCAAACACTAATGCATGGCTGCTATCTTGAAGAGAGGGTAGGACTAAACCGTGGCCACCAATTTGAAAGGTAAAAAGGTATACAACGACAACCAGTAATAATAAACGGAATGGGTGTTGTAGTAATTTTTGTAGCGGACGAAAGCTGAGCAATTGAAATCACCTAATAATTTACTGTATTAAGGCGTGTTTTATGGACGGTGTCAAAAATATTCACCTATTTGAGTTCAAGCATCGACCTGTTCCATGTGGATGTCTGAGCCCGCTTTCGCATAGTGACCCGCTTTTTCAGTATGGCCTAATTCACGATAAGCGTGAGCAATGCGATCATAATAACCTACCTTATTTGGACATAGACCGATTGCATAGCGAAGACTAGTAATACTTTGTTTGTAGTGTTTGATTTGGCTTAATGATTCACCCTTTAAGTAGTGGGAACGGTGTTGATTAGGGTCTAGCTTAATTAAATCATCTATCAATAGTAAAAGTGTATCAAAGTGCTTTTGTGCAAAAAGATGCTCAATATAAGCAAGCAAGGCGGTGCTAGGGTTTTCATTTAGGTCATAGGTGTGTTCGAGTGACTTTTCAAAATAATTGGTGGCGGTGTCTATTCTCAGTGTCGCCATGCATTCAGCGCTTAGTCTGTAGATCGTAGGTGCATGCAAGCCTTGTAAGCGAGATGAAATTGCTCTTTTTAATTGAGTAAGTGCTTCGCTATATTGCTTGTTATGAATTTTGTGGCGAATTAAATATTCCATATCCTCGGGTGATAAAGTATTAAATCTTTTTTCCAGTCTCAGGCACCATGTGTGTTCTGTTTTGATGAGAAGTTGCCGGGCTTCTTTATGAGAGGGGGTAAAAATTAAGATAGACTCAAGTATGTCGACTGCTAACCTATATTTGTTTATTTCAATGTAAAATTTCGA
>Ga0209290_1000050_pt1 | contig 112806 bp, 92 predicted proteins | sample EN1Hudsemesocosm_2_FD_184632 | JGI IMG/M metagenome (GOLD analysis project Ga0209290, IMG submission 184632) | Methane-oxidizing microbial communities from mesocosms in the Hudson Canyon - EN10B Hudson Canyon (SPAdes) (version 2) | ecosystem: Environmental > Aquatic > Marine > Cold seeps...
GCAGAATAGCAAGCTATTCTCTGTTACCGCTCGACTTGCATGTGTTAAGCCTACCGCCAGCGTTCAATCTGAGCCATGATCAAACTCTTCAGTTTAATCTTCTCATTCATCCGAAGATGAATTAATTTCTTCTCAAATCAACATTTCTGTTCAAATTTCTTTGTGCAGACATTGATTCGAATATTTCCTTTGAAGACCTAGTAAAAACTAGATACTTCGAGTGAAACCATTCTGGTCAGCGTCCACACGAATTGCTTGGTTAATTGTTAAAGAGCGTGCCTGAGTTCCCTCAAGCGAGGCGCGTATTCTACAGCGTCTCTGGATGGTGTCAATCCTTTTTTCAGTTATTCTTTAAGTCTTTCAACCTTAAAAACAACTTACTTTATTTTGAACCTTCACCTGAGTTAAACGTTAGCCTAGACCAACTTTTAACCTAAATTCTTTTCCGTCCCGTTAGCGTTGACCGCTTCCGTTTAAGAGAGGCGCATTCTACAGCACCTTTACTTCGCGTCAATCTTTATTTCGTTTAATTTTTTAAGTTCTTTTCGAACTCAAAGCCTAAGTCAAAACAAAAACCTTCGCTTGAATCAAGCCATTGATTTGCATCAATTATTAGCCGCTTGACTCACCCTCTAACTCAGTGCGTTTAAGCAGGTCTGCTTGAGGAGGTGCGCATTATATACAGTTACGAATTTAGGTCAATAGCTTATTCCATCTATTTGAAAATAATTCGAGCGATCTTCTTTTTACCCGCCTGAATTACCACACGCTGCTTTATTGTTACCTGCTTAAAGGTAGCATCTACCTTCTCACCGTTTACATATACAGCGCCACGCCCCAGCACATCTTTAGCTGCCGCGCCGTTTTTAACCAAGCCCGCCATCCTTAATACTGCAGAGATAGGCAACTCCGCCTGCGACTCAGCATCCACCTCTACCTCAGGTACATCATCAGGCACCTCACCTAAGCCAACCCTATTTCCCGCCGAATTATGCGCCCCAGCAGCTGCTTCTGCACCATGAAACCTTTCAATAATTTCACGCGCAAACAAATCCTTCACTTCCTGAGGGTTTCGCCCACTTTGAACCTCCAACCTTAACGCATCAATTTCTTCCATCGACCTAAAGCTTAGTAATTCAAAATACCGCCAAATCATACCGTCAGGCAATGACAATAATTTTGTATACATTAATCCCGGCGCATCATTCACACCTACATAATTGTTCAGCGATTTAGACATTTTCTGAACACCATCTAAACCTTCAAGCAATGGCATTGTTAAAATTGTTTGCGGCTCCAAGCCAGCTGCTTTTTGAAGCGTTCGCCCCATCAGTAGATTAAACTTTTGATCTGTACCGCCCAATTCAACATCTGCTCGCAAAGCAACCGAGTCATAACCTTGAACCAGTGGATATAGAAATTCATGAATTGCTATAGATTGCTCACCCTTAAAACGCTTATTAAAATCATCACGCTCTAGCATTCTGGCAACATTATATTGACCAGCCAGCTTTATCATATCCGCAGCAGACAATTTATCCATCCACTCTGAATTAAACACAACAGTCGTTAACTCTGGATCTAATATTTTAAAGACCTGCTCTTTATAGGATCTGGCATTTTCAGCTACCTGCTCTTTGGTTAAAGCAGGCCTTGTTGTACTTTTTCCTGTCGGATCACCGATCATGCCAGTAAAGTCGCCAATCAAGAATAAAATTTCATGACCAAGATCCTGAAACTGCTTCAATTTGTTCAGTAATACAGTATGACCTAAATGCAAATCAGGCGCCGTCGGATCAAAACCAGCTTTTACACGCAATTTTCGCCCTGATTCAAGCTTCCTTACCAAATCATCTTCTACTATTAATTCTTCCGCGCCTCTCTTTATAAGCGCAAGTGATTCTTGGACCGAAACCATCTATTTATCAACCTTCTTCATTTATATGCTAAGTTCTTGAAACAATACAACACTACAGGTTACTAGAACGTAACCATAAGTGGAAATTTGTAATTATAGCAGTTTTAGGTGTGATATAGACCACCAACTAAGATAATCACTTTGCCAGCAACGAATTCTGCCTCTATACTCCATTTATTCACGTTATTTAACATTCACAAACTTTACTTGTAGGCCAGCAGTTGACTCAACCATATCCAAAGGCACATATTTTAGCCGCCAGCTTCATTGGCGTCGTTATTACGTTAGTACTTACACTCAGCCCTAGCAGTAAAGTCAATGCGACTCGCACCAGCACCCCTATCGAACTAGGCACCCCTCAACCAACACTTTTAAATGAAATCAACCAATTAGAAGAAACTAGCACGCCTAAAATAATCAGTAAACCTGCTCTTAGTACCACTGAAACAACTAAACCACAGTTAAGTGAACTGTGGCAAACTATCACAGTGAAAGATGGCCACTCTTTATCTACGATTTTTTCTTTAGCTGGATTCAATGACAAAGTCATGTATTCAGTTCTAGGCAAAAAGAAACAGAACAAATCCCTTTCACAAATTTATCCTGGTGAGAAGTTAGCTTTCCTACAAAACAGTGAAGACAAACTCTCTAAAGTGAAACTGATACGCTCCCCTTTAAAATCCATTATATATACCAAGTCAGAAAACGGTGTATTTAGTCGCGAAACACTTACACGAACGCCTGAGGTTCATACCTCATACCGCGAAGGTGAAATAGAAAGTTCTCTTTTTCTTGCTGGCCAAGCTGCAGGTTTAACTCAAAAGCAAATAATGGAACTTGCTAACATTTTTGGTTGGGACATTGATTTTATTCTCGACATTAGAAGTGGCGATAAATTCAGCTTAATTTATGAGGAGCTTTATTTAGATGGTGAAAAATACAAAAACGGTAAAATTCTAGCTGCAAAGTTTTCTAATCAAGGACGAGAACTAGAAGCTGTCCTATATAGGGCAGAGAATGGCACAAGCAATTACTTCACTCCCGATGGTAATAGCATGCGAAAAGCCTTCATTAGAACACCTGTTGATTTCGCACGAATCTCATCTCATTTTAATTTAAGAAGAAAACACCCCGTACTTCATAAAATTAGAGCACATAAAGGCACCGATTACGCAGCATCTCGCGGCACACCTATAAAAGCGACGGGTGATGGAAAGATTATTCACAAGGGAAGAAAAGGCGGTTACGGTAAAGCGGTTATTATTCAACATGGGCAAAAATTTACAACGCTATACGCACACATGAGTAAATACGCGAAAGGCATTAAAAATGGTAAACGTGTTAAACAGGGTCAAACCATCGGCTATATTGGCAGTACAGGCCTCGCATCTGGCCCACATTTACATTATGAGTTCCGAGTAAATGGCGTACATAAGAATTCTCTAAAAGTGAAACTGCCGCATGCCATGCCGATTCCTAAAAACCAGCTTGCAGACTTCAAAGGTCAAACGCATTCATATATAGCGCAATTATCAACTTTTAGTGATAGCTATCAACTGGCAGCTAACGAAAAACAATGAAGAAAGCACTCTACATAGGCGTTATGTCTGGCACCAGCATGGACGCCATTGATGCTGTACTTGCTTCTATCGACGACGACAACAACATTGAAACACTTGCCCATCAAAGCAACGAAATACCTTCAGACTTAAAACAGCAATTATCCGAGCTTTGTTCTGCAGGAGAAAATGAAATAGAGCGATTCGGACAACTCGATATTATTATCGCAGATTTGATTTCAGAAGCAGTTAATACTTTAGTAAATAATGAAAATTTGCAGCCTCAAGACATTTCAGCTATTGGGAGCCATGGACAAACTATTCGCCACTTACCCAACGCCCCCAAACCGTTCTCATTGCAAATTGGAAATCCAAGCACCATCGCGCACAATACAGGCATCACAACTATTGCAGACTTTCGCATGGCTGATATTGCCGCCGGCGGACAAGGCGCACCACTTGTACCTGCATTTCACCAAGCAGCTTTCCAATCACAAAAAGACTTTCGTGCAATTATCAATATTGGTGGTATCGCAAACATAACGCTTCTAAATCCAGATCATAACGAACAACAAGACAAGCCATTAAAAAATAGCCCCCCAGTCAAAGGCTACGACCTTGGCCCTGGAAACACTTTAATGGATCAGTGGATTTTGTACCATCAAAACAAACCTTTTGATGTGGATGGGGCTTGGGCAAGGAGTGGAAAATTAATCCCATCACTGCTGAACAAACTCCTAGCAGATAATTTTATTCAAAAAGCACCTCCCAAAAGCTCAGGCAGAGAGCATTTTAATCTCCCTTGGCTTAAGCGTCATACTGAAGACACCTTAGAAACAAAAGACGTGCAAAGGACCCTAATTGAATTTACCGCGCAAGTTATCGCTAACACACTAAAACAAGAAACAAACGACCACCCTTGCAATGTATTTTTATGTGGGGGAGGCGTTAGAAACGCCTTTTTGAAAGAACGAATCACATTACTACTTCCGAACTACAACATATCTAGCACCTGCACCCTCGGTATTGATGCACAATTAGTAGAAGCAACCGCTTTTGCCTGGCTTGCTAAACAAACTCTAAACCAACTCCCCGGAAATATTAAAGCTGTTACAGGCGCAAGCCACCGGAAAATATTAGGTGGTATTTATTTAGCGTAACTAAGCAAAAGCTTAATTATCAAAACCACTTAACGTCTTATTTACGCTAAGCAGAACTCAAAAACACTAGAATAAGTCCTTTTTTAATCGCCTCCTCTTATTCTTCGAAAATAAACTTAAACCCTCTAACCTTGAATCAATGCATAAAATAAAGTCGCATTAAAAACGCTCAAAAAATAAACAAAGCTTTTTATCTAAAACCTGCGTATACTTGCGCACCTTTTCAGGCACCAACAAGAAACACTGGTATAAACAGGCTTACACTATAGCCAAACCAGAGGGATGTCGCCGTCGGCATACAGGACGTACTTGCAGCGTGTCAGAAAAATTTTAAACCGTATTACACGGACACTAGCAAGTTTACTTTATACAGGCGTACTATATGACTGATGTTGAGTCTCGTTTCGAGAACTTTGACCTTCCCGATTTTCTTCTTAAAGCTGTTAAGGAATTAGGCTACGAAAAACCTTCTCCTATTCAAGAACAAGCAATCCCTTTCTTACTAGATGGTAGAGATATCATCGGGCAAGCACAAACAGGCACAGGCAAAACCGCAGCCTTCGCTCTACCAATACTCGCAAACATTGACCCTAAAAGCAGTCATACTCAAGTACTGATACTCGCACCCACTCGCGAGTTAGCAATTCAGGTTGCCGAAGCATGTCAATCTTATGCCAAATATATTAAAGGCTTCCATGTTCTACCAATTTATGGTGGACAGAGCTACACCAATCAATTGCGCCAATTAAAGCGTGGTGCCCAAATTGTTGTCGGTACTCCTGGCCGCGTTATGGATCATATGCGCAGGAAAACACTAAGCCTAGACAACCTAAAAACATTAGTTTTAGATGAAGCCGATGAAATGCTACGTATGGGTTTCATTGATGATGTTCAGTGGGTACTCGAACACACGCCTTCTGATCGTCAAATAGCGCTATTTTCGGCAACCATGCCAAGAGAAATTCAAAAAGTAGCTGAAAAGCACTTGGATAAGCCTGAAATCATCAAAATTGAAAATAAGACGGCAACTGCAAGCACGATCAACCAGCGTTATTTAATGAGCACCGGCATCAATAAGCTAGATGCCCTGACACGAATTCTTGAAATTGAAGAGTTTGATGGCATCATCATTTTTGTGCGAACTAAAGTTTCAACAGAAGAGCTGGCGACAAAATTGAATGCACGAGGTTTCTCAAGCGCAGCATTGAATGGCGATATAGCCCAAGCTGCACGCGAAAAAACAGTTGATCGTTTGAAGACCGGAAAAATTGACATATTGGTCGCTACCGATGTTGCTGCACGAGGGCTAGATGTTCCACGTATCAGTCACGTTATTAACTTTGACGTACCTTACGATACTGAAACCTACATTCACCGAATTGGCCGTACAGGCCGTGCGGGTCGTTCAGGTGATGCGATACTATTTATCGCGCCACGTGAAAAGAGAATGCTTAGCTCTATTGAGCGCGCAACAAAGAAAAGCATTGAAAAAATGAACATCCCATCGGCTTCAGATATTAACGAAATCCGTGTCGATCAGTTTAAAGCAAACATTCTTGAGCGTTTAGAAAATCAGAACCTGACGATTTTCCAAGATATAATTGAAAATCTAATAGAAGAAAATCAAGCGGACCCCATCAAAATTGCTTCAGCACTTGCGCACATGTGCAATGGTAGCAAGCCATTCTTACTAGACCCACAAAGTGATCGTAAGATTAATCGTCCAGAGCGAGAAGAAAGAAACTCCGACTCAAGACGTGATCGTGGCGAAAGGGGAGGAAGAGAAAGAAAGGAGCGAAAGCGACCTGCAAGCAATGAAATGCGCCCACTTAAGAACCACCCTGAAGTTAAACTAACACGCTACCGCGTTGATGTCGGCCACAATGACGGCGTTAAGCCTGGAAATTTAGTTGGCGCGATTGCAAATACCGCAGATTTAGACAGCGAGTATATTGGTCAGATCGAAATCTACGACAGCCACAGTACAGTTGACCTTCCTGCTGGCATGCCTGATTCTTTATTGACACTACTGCAAAATGCAAAAGTGTCAAACCGTCCAATGGGTTTAAAGCCAGAGACTGAAGGGAATGCTTCCGCGCCGTCAGATCAACAGCGTAAACCTAGAAAACGCAAGGAAAGCTCAGGTGGTGATAGAAAACCTAAAGCTCGAAAAATGGATTAATCGTTAGATCCATAAAAAAGCCTCCAACATTTTTATATGTTGGAGGCTTTTTATTTTCTACCAGATAAATACTAAAAAATAACATTTCAAAACACTGATAACAATTCAAGGGAGTCAATAGCTCCCTTTAGCAACTATCGTAATTACTTACTATTATCTAGCATATATTGAACGGTTTCAGCAATTTCATCATCAGAGCACGCTGCACAAGTACCACGCGGAGGCATTGCATTAAACCCCGCAATCGCATTACTCACCAAAGAATCAACCCCTTTCGCAACACGATCACTCCAAACAGCTGCATCACCATATTTTGGCGCACCTAAAGCGCCAGTACCATGACAACCAAAACATGATGTTTGATAAATATCACTCGCTTCACGAGGACCTGAAGCAACAGCAGTCGTCGCAGACCCACAATCATCACCCTCAATACAAACCTTACCAACAGGCATAGTACGTTCACGAATTGAGTCTTCATCCATGGCTGCATGTGCAGAAAAAACAACTACCAGCGCCAACATTGTTGAACTCAAAACTTTTAATAAATTTTTCACTAAATCACCTCACCTGTCATTGAACATTATTAGAGTACTTAAATACTTTGGCAGCATTATAGGACATATTTAAAACTTCTAAAATACTTACTATGCCCAGCAAGCACTTTCATCGCTTATTTTTTACCACAAAAATATATTTATTCACTTTTTTCTTACTGAACTTTGTTGATTCTCAGATCCTTGACTACACTCATACTTGAGTTTGAGTCTATTAGTCAGTGCTGTTTAATACAGATACATCAGATCTAGTTCGTAATTCAAACAATAATAATAAGTCACTTAATATAAGTCACTTATTGCTTAGTTAATTCAAAAGATAAAGGTTAGACAATGTCAGATACACTAAACGGAACTGTAAAGTGGTTCAACGAGTCAAAAGGTTTTGGTTTTATTGAGCGTGAGGGTGGTGCAGATTTATTTGTACACTTCAGCAACATTCAAGGCGACGGTTTCAAAACTTTAGCTGAAGGCCAAGCAGTCACCTTCACTGAAGGCACAGGCCAAAAAGGACCTCAAGCTGAGAACGTAATGCCAGCTTAAAACTCAAGACATACCAACCCCAGCAGTTTTGCTGGGGTTTATTTTTGCCTGCAACACTAACTTTATTCACAACACTATTTGCACCCATTAATTAGCACTACCTTGTATACACACTCCGTTAAATCAACGTATCCAACGAAGAAAACGCCTCACGCCTTTATCGACTTCAAATAGCGAACGGTTAAAGTGTACTCGTAACTTCTGTAAGGGTGTGTATTCTACAATTCTACGTTGATAAAGGTGTAGGCTAACATGCCCCCAAACCCCCCACCAACGAACAGGATTCATTCCTTTACCCGTTTTGCCCGTATCCTTATTTAGCAGCATCACATCCAGCGTCATACCGTCGTTTCGAGGATGCGTCAGCGATAAACCTGTCGACTTAAACCCCATTAAGCTATAGCGCTCAATCCACTCCTCTACACTAGCCACCATGACATACTTCTTGCCTGCAGACAGCCCTTCCCGGTACATATTCTCAAAAACACCATGTAATACATCAGTATCCTGATAGTGTCGCTCAATACAAATAGCGGTAATTTCCATCAATTCTTCGTAACCAGGAAGCCTTGAAAATTCACTCATAGGTAAAAGCAGATCTAGCTCAAAAGGTTTTTCACTCCGCTCACCAAAGACCAACAATGCACTCCCGATAACCCGTTCATTATGAAATGCAATCAAGATTCGACCATAGGCATCCTGCTGCATTGCAAACCTTGCAATGGGATCGTCTTTTGCACACATATTTTGGCTGGCATACGACTTACGTCGCAATTTTAATACCGCCTCATATTCTGCCTGAGTTTCTACAAAACGATACTGAACTAGCTCTTGGATATGCTGAGTTTTTAGCCCAGCACGATTGATATCTCTTGGTGTCTTTTGAGCAAAATGAAAACAGTATTGTGCTAACTCCTCTTCCGCATGAAAAGGCAAGTTAGGCGTACTAATGAAACAACGAATTTTATTACCGTCAGTTAGAGAAACATTAGAAATTTCACCCACTACATTTTGCAAATCCTTAATCGACCCGACACTAAAACTCACTTCCATAAAGTCAAACAAAGTGAAGTCTGAATTAATATTCGTTGCGTAAAAGCCCTTTCGAGAAAGACTCTCGATTTCAAAATAGCTGTTTTGCTTATAAAAAAATGGGTGAGTAATTTGCCCTTTCAGGCCTTGCGCAGCACTCAAATGTACAGGGTAAAAATCACCATGCTTATTTTTTTGCTCATGTTCAATGACCGCAGATATTTTAACCCGACTGAGTTTGGTGGGCTGTTTATCAATAATCACACCGTAAATAAGATAGTTATGATTAATTAAAGGGCTCACAGTAACAGGAAGTTTATCACCGACACTCAGTGATTCTGCATGAGCTTCATAAAGCGTAATGGCAAAGCCAAGACTTGAGAAATCAGATAACGATGCATCAATTGCAACACCATTGATTTCAACACAGGCCCTAAACCCATGCTTTCCCGTCAAAGATTGACGAGCGATACGACGGTCTTCTCGACTAATAAATTGTGTTTTAAATTCCATAAGGAGCAGTTTCTCTAACTTCAACAGGCCAAGTTCAATTCATAATAAGTCAGTACAAGGTCATATTCTTATAATTATTTAACGCTGGTCATATATTTATATTCTGCCCTATTATTCCAGAAGCTCAGCGCTTGCTCCACTATATTTTAGACAAATAACTCATTAAAACGGTAATTCAAATCATCTAAATAAATTAGAGTATTCGCTAACGTTTAGCTTTACACGCGAATATGCATCTGAAACGAATAACACTGACTTAAGACCACCCATATAAGTAGATTGAGATGTTCAATTCGCACTCCAACAAAGTATTTAAATAATACTAAATCCTGGGATTTACTTCATGCATCTACAAACTACTAAACAGAATGCAAACCTGAAATAAGTTTCATTCAGATATTAGACTATAACAATAAGGTTCTTAGATCCCCTAGCGAATGCGACAATAAAGAAGTGAAACGCGCGGCATCGGCACCATTTACAGCTCTGTGATCATACGACAAAGACAGAGGCAACATCAATCGAGGAACAAAGCCATCATTTTCTAGTTCATACACAGGCTTAATTAGCGATTTTGAGACACCTAAGATAGCGACTTCTGGCGTATTGACGATCGGTGTAAAGGCTGTTCCGCCCAGCCCACCTAAACTTGATATTGTAAAACACCCACCCTGCATATCTGCAGGTTTTAACTTCCGATCTCTTGCTTTCATAGCAAGGGTTTGACACTCTTCCGCCAATGCCCATAAGCTTTTTGTATCAACATCGCGAATCACAGGAACTACCAAGCCATTTGGCGTATCAACAGCAATACCTATATGAATATATTTTTTTTGATGAACCTGATGTGCCTGCATATCAATCGAAACATTAAACTGGGGTAATTGACTTAGCGCATACCCACATGCTTTTAATAAAAAAGCCATGGGCGTGAGTTTAATGCCTTTAATCTCACCCGCTTTTTTCTGATTTTTCCTAAAAACTTCCATTTCAGTAATGTCGGCTTCATCAAACTGAGTCACATGTGGCACCGTCAACCAACTCGTTTGCATATTTTCAGCGGTAATACGCTGAATTTTTTCCATCACACTACTCTCGACCTCTCCGAATGACGAAAAGTCAGGTAATTTCACTCTCGGTAATGCACCGCCTGAAAAGTTAGCATCACTAGCTAGGGGTGAACCTTGAGCAAATGTTACTTGCTGCTTAATATAGGCATTTAGATCTTCTTTTAAAATTCTCGTTTTCGGACCATTACCTTGTACTCTCGCAATATCAACACCTAGTTCTCTTGCTAAACGTCTGACCGCAGGTCCTGCATGCACACTTTTATTAGTAACTATAGAGCCTTCAGCCTGATGATGCGTAGCGGACTTCTCTAGTTCAAGCACACTCGTGCTAGCCGCCTCTTTTTCCACTGTCGTGATTGTTTCTGCTTTCTTGACGCTATCAAAGGGAGATTCTGTAGTGTCTGCTGAACTATCAGCGCTAAGCAAGATGGCAATAACATCACCCGACGAAACTTTATCTCCGAGCTTCACTTTCAATTCTTTTAGCTCGCCAGAAAAAGGTGATGGAATATCCATCGTGGTCTTATCTGATTCCAACACCAAAAGTATATCGTCCTCTGTAATTATTTGATTTTCACTTACTGAAATCTCAATCACTTCAACTTGCTCAGATCCTCCCAAGTCAGGCACTTGAATATCTTTTAAAACTGTATTTCCTGTTTTCTCAAGCTCCGGCTTTGCTACTTTTTGTATGGCTTCCTCTACCTCAACTTCTGGGTCCGAACGACTAACCGCCACTAATGCTTGAGCCTCCTCGGCTCCAGACAAGACTAAAACAGACTCACCCTCATGAATTTTGTCACCGACACTCACACTTATTGATTGTATTTTTCCCGATGAAGGGCAAGGGACCTCCACCGTTGTTTTATCAGATTCCAATACCACCATTGAGTCATCCTGACTCACTTCGTCACCCACTGACACGCAAATCTCTATCACCTCCATTGCCCCTTCAACACCTAGACTAGGAACCTTTACATCCAATGAATTCATATAATGTTCCCCTATTAGCGCTGCATTGAGCTTAAGCAATTACGGTCTATATCGTATTTGCGCATTGCATCCAAAACAGTTTGCGCATCTAACTTACCTTGATCGGATAAAGCATTGAGCGCTGCAATCACGATATAGAATCGATCTACTTCAAAAAACTGTCTAAGCTTTTCTCGTGTATCACTTCTTCCAAAACCATCCGTCCCTAAAACGGTATAGTCACACGGCATAAACCCTCTAATTTGATCACTGTATAAACGGATATAATCCGTTGAAGCAATCGCTGGCCCTTCTTTGTCTTTCAAACAGCTTTCAACATACGAAAGCTTTCGCTGTTTTTCGGGGTTAAGCATATTCCAACGCGTTACTTTTTGGCCGTCTCGTGCTAATTCATTAAAACTGGTGACACTCCAAACATCACTACTAATACCAAAATCTTCCGTCAGCAGTATTGCAGCAGCCCTCACCTCATTAAAGATAGCACCGCTACCTAACAGCTGAACATGAAGTTTTTTATTCTTACGCTTACCTTTAGGTTTAAGCGATTCAAAGAGATACATGCCCTTCAAAATCCCTTCTTCAGAATTTTTTACTAAAGGTGCTTGTATGTAATTTTCATTCATTATTGTAATGTAGTAATACACACTTTCATTTTCTTGATACATTCTGCGTAAACCATCCTGAATGATCACCGCTAACTCAGAACCATAAGCGGGGTCATAAGCAACGCAATTAGGGACGGTTCCAGCTAAGATATGACTATGCCCATCTTGATGCTGTAAACCTTCACCGTTCAGCGTTGTTCTTCCTGCCGTACCACCCACCAGAAAACCTCTTGCACGCATATCCCCAGCCGCCCAAGCTAAATCACCAATACGTTGAAAGCCAAACATTGAATAAAAAACGTAAAAGGGAATTAATGGGTAATCATTAGTACTATAAGAGGTTGCACAAGCCATCCACGCAGACATTGCTCCCGCTTCATTAATACCTTCTTCGAGAATCTGCCCCGCTTTATCTTCACGGTAATACATCACCTGATCTCGATCATTAGGCACATACTTTTGACCTTCTGAAGTATAAATTCCTAGCTGGCGAAACATACCTTCCATACCGAAGGTACGTGCTTCATCTGGAACAATTGGTACAATTCGTTTGCCTAAACGCTTATCTTTCGTCAAAGCTGTTAACATTCTAACGAAAGCCATCGTTGTCGAAATTTTACGCTCCCCAGAGCCTTTCAGCTGCGCATCAAAGATAGACAATGCCGGAATAGTTAAAGGCTGACTTTGCTCTCGACGCTTTGGAAAATCTCCGCCTAGGTCCGTTCGACGTTTTTTCATGTATAACGCTTCAGGACTATCCTCAGCAGGTCGATAATATGGCATCGATTCAATTTCATTATTGGTAATCGGTACGCCAAACCGATCTCTAAAGTCCTTTAAAGAATTTACATCTAATTTTTTTAAGGAATGCGTGCTATTCGTCGCCTCACCCGACTTCCCAAAACCATAGCCTTTTATGGTTTGCGCTAAAATTACAGTTGGTTGGCCTTTATGATGAACTGCTTTATGGTATGCCGCATACATTTTGTAAGGGTCATGCCCACCACGATTCAACTGCTCTATATCTTCATCACTTAAGCTTTCGGCGATCTTTGCTAACTCAGGAGAATGACCAAAAAAGTGTTTCCGCGTGTAGGCACTGCCATTCGACTTAAAGTTTTGCATTTCACCATCGACAACTTCATCCATAGCTCGCTGCATAGCTCCGTCTTTGTCTTTTTCGAATAATGGGTCCCACTTCCGCCCCCAAACAACCTTAATGACATTCCAACCTGCGCCGCGAAATACGCCCTCAAGCTCCTGGATTATTTTACCATTTCCTCTAACCGGCCCATCTAAACGCTGAAGGTTGCAATTCACAACAAAAATCAGATTATCTAATTTTTCACGCCCAGCCAGTGCAATAGAACCTAACGTTTCTGGTTCATCTGTTTCGCCATCGCCAACAAAACACCAAACTTTTCTATTCTTTCTTTCCATTAATTCGCGACTATGAAGATATTTCATCACATGCGCTTGATAGATCGCCTGCAATGGTCCCAAGCCCATCGAAACAGTTGGGAACTGCCAATAGTCTGGCAATAACCAAGGGTGGGGATAAGATGGAAGACCATCACCATCGACTTCATTCCGGTAACGGTCCATTTGCTCTTCTGAGAAGCGTCCCTCTAAAAAAGACCGAGCATAGATTCCTGGTGATGTATGACCCTGCACATAAACTAAATCTGCCTCACGCGTTTCATCCCCGGAATGAAAAAAGTAATTAAAACCAACATCGTATAAGGTAGCGCTAGAAGAAAATGAAGAAATATGACCGCCTAACTCTCCTGGTCTCTTATTTGCTCGCAAGACCATCACCATGGCATTCCAACGAATCAATGAACGGATGCGTCGCTCCATGAACAAATCACCTGGCATACCAACTTCTTGGTCGACAGGTATCGTATTACAGTAGTGCGTGGTGACAGAGTAAGGAAACTCACTCCCTAACTTTCTCGCTTTTTCAGACAAACGAGTTAATAAATATTTTGCTCTTTCAGTACCTTCATTTTCAATGACAGAAGCCAAGGCATCAAGCCACTCAGACGTTTCAATTGGATCTGAATCATCCAGCATCAATTTCTCCTTTGGGAAATTTTATTCAATCACAACTCAACTTAGACTTTCAGTTTAGACCCTAATGGCTGACTTCGTTAGGAAATGATCAATTTACCATCAAATACAGATTGTGAGCGCCGGCCACAATCTGAAAAATATTCACATTTTAAGCGTGCACATGCCCACTAAAGGCAGTACAATTATCAACCAAACTAACCGGTATTAACCATTTTAATAATTAAATATTGGATTTACTCATGAAACACCAATCTTCAAAGCAAACCCTTATGCTGACACTAAGCCTACTGGGTACCGTTTTTTTTAGCATGAGCGCTTTATCCAAAGAACTGATAACCAAGTCAAATTTAGAAACCATGAGCAAATCAGATTTAAAGCTGATGAATGAGTCAGACTTGGGTAATGTATCTGCTTTAAGTGGAAACAATATCTTAAGCATTCTTGGTGCTCCAGCGGCCGGATTGACAATTGATATAGACAAAAACGATAATCAAATTTCTTCAACATCGTTTTCAACCATACAAAATCAGGAAAGCGAGACAACCAATGGTTTCTCAAAAAATGAAATTCGAACAGTAGTAGAAAATAACAGTGATACCGTTAATACCATATTGGTCTTCCATGTAGATGAAACAGAATTAAACAAAGCCATTCACGACACTGAAGAAGTTGTTAACAAATCCAGCTTCCAGTCTACATCAACATCAAGCGAGGTACGGTACAAGGAAAGCAATGTACATCATAAGATGACCCCAATAAACGACAACGCAATTAGCACACAAGCGGATGTTTTCATTGATCAATTTAGATTTGATAACCTGAAAGGCAATGATGAAAACCGTCCAAGTGCCGGCCAACTATTTTTTTCGAATTTTCAGATATACACGCAAGTCAATACCTCTGCTGACTAGCCCTTACCATGCTGCAATATTTACTCTGAACAAGGAGAGCTTCGACTCTGTCATTTTTGCATTATGATGGGTTTACGTAAAATAATTAAGCCTTGAGCTTGACTCAAAATAAAGCCTGCCAGACTCTGATTGCAATAGCTGAGAGACCTGAATTAAATAATCCTCAAGTCTATGCTTTGCAGGCTTATCTTCTAATAGTGGATTCAACAAGCATGCCAATACAGTTTTTCGATAATGCGCCAGCGACCTCTGAAATATGCCCTTCTTATCCCCAAATGGCTTATAAATGCTAAAGCAGTTAATACCTAATTCACTGACCAGATCCTGTATTTATATTGACCCATAGCCTTTCAGTCAAAAGAGTTTCTCTATGAAGCGCTTTATCAACATCAAACTCGAGTTTTCTTGCCCATATATCACTCATTGATTCAAAGCGGAGCTGTTTTAACGTATTGTTGACCGATCGTCCGGAAATTTTACATTACTAACCAATCGTTCTGGAACAGTTTTTATTAGAGGATACATATGAAAATTTATGAAACGAAAACTGCCCCCAACCCAAGAAGAGTAAGAATATTTCTTGCCGAAAAAGGCATTCAACACATTGAATTCATTCAGGTAGACCTTCAAAGCGGAGAGAACCTCACACCAGCATTCAAAAAGATGAATCCTTTTGGAAAAGTGCCTGTTTTAGAATTAGATAACGGCCAGTACATCAGTGAAACCGTTGCAATTTGCCGTTACTTTGAGGAGTCAATCGCTGAAAATCCGCTAATGGGAACCAGCCCTGCTGAAAAAGCAAACATTGAGATGTGGCAACGCTGGATCGAGTTTTTCTTTTTTATTCCCACAGGTATGTGTTTCCAGCACAGCAGCGGTTATTTCAAAGATCGAATGAATCCAATTAAAGAGTGGGGTGATGAATGCCACACTCAAATTAAAAAGTTCATGGTTTTTTTAAATGAGCATTTTGCTGAGAACGCCTATTTAACCGGTGATCAATTTACAATTGCAGACATTACTGCGCTTTGCACAATAGACTTCAATAGAGTAAACCAGATCAGAATGACCGACGATCACCCTCACCTTAAACGGTGGTACGAGTTAGTCTCTTCCCGACCATCAGCAAAAGCGTAAGGTAACACTATGATCGATTTCTATACATCACCCACACCTAACGGACACAAGATTAGTATCGCTTTAGAAGAAATGAATTTGGCGTACAAATTAATCGGAGTAGATCTCTCAAAAGGCGATCAAAAAAAAGATACCTACCTCGGACTCAACCCAAACGGTAGAATTCCAACGATTGTGGATAGAGCGAATAATGACTTTACCGTATTCGAGTCAGGCGCTATTTTAATTTATTTAGGTGAAAAAACACAAAAATTTTACCCTACAGACTCTAAACAAAGATCTCAAGTCATTCAATGGCTAATGTTTCAAATGAGCGGTATTGGTCCTATGATGGGACAAGCAAATGTATTTTATCGCTACTTTCCTGAAACAATACAACCAGCCATTGACCGCTACCAAAATGAAGTAAAGCGCTTATTTGGTGTGCTCGACAAACGACTTGAGCGACAAGAGTTTTTAACTGAGGACTACAGTATTGCCGACATGGCAAATTGGGCATGGGTGAGAACACACAATTGGTCAGGTGTTGATATTGAGCCATTTTCAAACTTGGAAAGATGGGTCAAGCAGATTTATGCGCGCCCTGCAGCAAAAAAAGGAACCGAGATCCCTCCGCGACCTGAAGCAAAGAAAATAATAGAAAGTGGTAAAACTATGATTTGAGCTTATAAAAAAACCGATACTAAAGTTTAGTATCGGTTTTAGAATATCTACCAATTTAAAGCCTAAGCCCTTAGGCCAAGCCTAACTTAGCGAGTACCGTACACTACCATGGTTTTGCCTTTAACCTGAACCAAGCCTTGCTCTTCTAATGTTTTTAAAACTCGACCAACCATTTCTCTAGAACAACCAACGATTCGACCAATTTCTTGTCGCGTAATTTTGATTTGCATACCATCTGGATGTGTCATGGCATCGGGTTCTTTACATAAATCTAATAAGGTCCTAGCTACACGTCCGGTAACATCTAAAAATGCCAAGTCACCCACTTTACGGGTTGTTTGACGCAAACGGCTCGCCATTTGCTCACCAATAAAATAAAGTATTTTATGATCTTGCTGGCTAATTTCACGAAATTTAGCATAGCTAATTTCAGCCACTTCACACTCTGACTTCGCTTTTACCCAAGCACTTCTTGAGTCCATATTATCAAACAAGCCCATCTCACCAAAGAAATCACCTGTATTGAGATAAGCCATTATCATCTCACGCCCGTCATCATCTTCGATAATAACGGTAACGGAACCCTTGATGATATAAAATAAAGAATCACCCTTATCGCCAGCATAAATTATTGTACTTTTGGCGGGATACTTTCTGCGATGACATTGCGATAGAAAATAATCTAAATGTTTTGTTTTACTTTCAATCGGTTTTAAAATCGAGGACATTCTATTTACCTTTTTATTTGCATACATGCTAGAAGCGATTACTTCCTGTAAGGGGGGCGGGGAAACAACCCTAAATAACTTCAACACTGTAGCCTACTGTATTTTTAAATAAGAACAAGAACTTATTGCTCTTTTAGAAAAGTATAGACTAAGAAACTAATTCCACATTTATTATTGTTTACGCATTTATGATAATGTATCCAGATATTTATACGCAATAATTTTTAACATTTTAACTAGGATTAATAACTATGAAAGCGAAAGTTCATTGGGATGGCGATGCCAAATTTGTTGGTAATTCTGAATCTGGCCACACAATTACGATGGACGGTCCACCCGATCATGGTGGAAAAAACCAAGGCCCTCGCCCAATGGAAATGTTATTACTTGGCTTAGGGGGGTGCACCTCGTTTGACGTAATGAGCATCCTTAAGAAATCACGACAAAAAGTGACCGATTGCATTGCAGAAATTTCCGCAGAGAGAGCAGATGAAGTACCTGCTGTATTCACTAAAATTCAAATTCATTTTGTGGTAAAAGGTGATGATCTGAAAGAAAGCTTGGTAAAACGTGCTGTGTCCTTATCTGCTGAAAAGTATTGTTCTGCGTCTATTATGCTTGAAAAAGGCGGTGTAGAAATCACTCATAGCTATGAGATTCAAAATTAACATTGGCGACATTTGCAGCATTAAGGAATAAAAACTGATGGATAAAAAAATTGTACTTCATGGTTTTAATAATCTCACGAAGTCGCTAAGTTTTAATATTTATGACATTTGCTATGCAAACACTGAAAAAGAGCGCAAAGAGTACATTGAATATATTGATGAAATGTATAATGCAGAGCGCTTAACGCAAATATTAACCGATGTTGTTTCGATCATTGAAGCGAATATATTAAATGTCGCACGTCAGGATTACGACCCACATGGCGCAAGCGTCACAATGCTCATTGCCGAGCATGAAATTCCTCCAGAAAAAGATAGCAACTCTGAAGCGCCTGGACCATTACCCGACACGATTGTCGCACACTTAGACAAGAGCCACGTTACGGTTCATACCTACCCAGAGAGCCACCCTGTTAATGGCATAAGTACTTTCAGAGTTGATATTGATGTTTCTACTTGTGGATTAATTTCACCGTTAAAAGCCTTAAACTATCTAATTCATAGCTTCGACTCAGATATTGTAATGCTGGATTATCGTGTTAGGGGTTTTACACGAGATGTGAATGGCAGCAAGCATTATATTGACCATGAAATTAGCTCAATACAAAACTATTTAAGCCAAGATACCCAAGACGCCTATCAAATGATTGATGTAAATGTTTATCAGGAAAATACTTTCCACACAAAAATGCTACTCAAAGAGTTTGATCTCAAGGATTATTTATTTGGACAAAGTATTGAGAACTTTAGTAAAGAAAAGCTAGATGTAATTGAAAACGACCTCAAGCAAGAAATGCAGGAAATCTTCTATTCTAGGAACTTCTCGAAATAATTTGGCCTTTAGTTTCATCAATAAAAGAAAGAAGGTTAGGAAGACAAGCGGCCCTAACATACTGTCGGATTTAAGTGTTCGTTACGATAGAGCGAGTTAGATTTTTCGATCAACTGAGGCGAATAGTTGTTTTATTCAACGCCTCTCTATTAAACATAAATAATAGAGACCGGAAAATGTGGCCGACATAGCGGTTTTGCAGCAGAGCAATCTTAAATCCAACAGCCTCCTAGGTCTCCATGCATAAAGGCGCAATCACCACATCTAGATTCGTATACTCAGAAACCGTTGTGCCTTGAATGTAATCAAGACTTAACTTCTTCATGCGCTGAAAACAAATCGCTGTATCGACTGAACAAGCAATTACTTCTTTACCTAAATAATGAGCGACTTCTGTAATGGAGTCAGCAGCAGACTCATCGGTTTCATCCTCATTCATCGATTGCATAAAGCTTTCATCAATTTTAATCATATCAACAGGCAAGGCTTTAAGTTGTGAAAAAGGTGAGCGGTTTGTACCAAAATGGTCCAAACAAAAATGAAAGCCTTTCACCATCAAGTGCTTCATCATATCGGCAGCTGCATGTATATTTTCAATCTCGGAACAGTCATACAGGTCAAACCAAACATGCTCAGCATCTAAACGCCCTTCTTCAACAAGTTCAAGCAACCAATCCTTAAATGAGTCATCTTTAAAGGCATATGCACTTAATTTTACGTGCACAATTTGAATTTTGTCCCAAGCAGGCTCTTTATGCTCTTTCTTGAGCATTAGCTGTTGAATCCACCAGCGATCTAATAAATATATATCATCTTCGTTTTCTGGCTCGTATGAAGTACCGCTATCAACAACAGAACAAACTAGGTCATATTGCTCGCCGTAGATTGAATCATCTGCAATAGATACTATTTTTTGCGCATAAATTTCTAGACCTAGCTCAGGACCTGATACTTCCCTATCCTGATTAATCAATACGCTTTGTTCAACTTCTGGATCGACTTCTGGATCGACTTCTGGATCAACTTCTGGCTGTACCAATTTTTCTAACTTATCGCGCATAGATGCAATAGCGTGATCTATCATCAACTCTGGATTATTAAAACCAAGATGTGCACTACTCTCACTCAACTGAAATGACAGGCCTGTATTCTCCAGACATAATTTAGAAATTTTCTCATCGAACCCAGCAACCTGCTCCTCTTGGTCATCTATTACTGTAAATAATGCAAAATCGCTCGTATCAATTCGACCAAGAACAGATGTTTTCGCTTTATTAGCACTAAGAATCTCTGAAACAGAGGCGGTCAATTTTGAAGAAACAACACCCTTTTCCGTGTATTCTAAATGCACATACAACAAATGACATGCGGATGTTCTAGCACCCATTTTCATGACAGACCTTACTTGACGACAAAACTCACGTTTATTTGCTAGCCCCGTTATCGTGTCGTAACTCGACTCATAAGCCAGTTTGTCATAAACGTCCTTAACCATATCATCAAGCCCTTGATTGACGATTGGCACTTCATAACTCGAATCAGGTATAACTTGTTTGGTTTTTAAATAGTTTGCCAGCTTAAATAGACCCAGCTCTACGACTTTCATACCTTGATGGTTCACAAAGACAAACTTACTATATCCTTTTGCAACCCAGACCAAGCGCATGTAATGCAAACGGCCATCTTCACGTTTAAATTGAACCCACACCCCTGGTTGAAATGACTTTGCTCGTAAGATCCAGTGTTTTAACTCTTTTGAAGTTTTAGTATTACGACGCACCACTTCAGTTTCCGTCTCTGGTACTTCTATAAGCTTAGCTTTTACACATTTCTGATCACCAGTAGGCCCAGCCATAATCAAGGACTTCAATGCATCCCGTATTACAGCGGAAGGTTCATCACACCCTGAAACTAACTTTAAACCTGCTTGAATTTTAGGTAAAATAGCTTTCATATCTAACGGGGTAGCAGGATCATTACCAAAAGAAATCAAATTTTCTAAAACGGCTAAGGCTTCATTCCACTCTAGACTTCCCTCGCCTTGCTTTATGTAAATTAACTGAAGCAAGTCTTTCCAACCATTATCTATTAACGTCAAAACAGCGGGTGGCACCTCTTGCTGCCGCAAGCATTCATTTAAGGCCTTTGATACCTCTATTTTTGCTTGCTCAACTTTATGAACACCTTCTGCTGCCGCAGCAACGCGCTCCACATTTTTCATATAGAACTTATTCTGCTGTTCAACCAAGACATCCATTTCTTTTAATACATGATCAAAGACTGCAGTATCGTGTTCAAACTCTTGAACAACCGTTTTAACAAGCGCATCCACTTTTTTACGAATAGAAGGGCTCATGCGAGTTCCTTTTGCACCAAGCTGTGCAATTCGGTTCATTACTGCACGGACTGAGCTGTTTCGGTCATCAAAAAAACGTTCATCTTTTAAAAGTACTTTCAACACAGGAACTTCTAGCTTCAATAGATGCTGCTTAGCTTCATCTGATAAACGTGGGTTTTTTTGCATGCTTGCAAAAAAACGATCAACCACGTCTATCGCGACTTGTTGATTTTCGTCTATACCTTTTTCTTGCGCATTATCTTGTGGTGTTGATGATTCAAGTGATTGGTGAATTCGCTCTAATAAACCAGATCTATCTTCATGTGACGCTGTGTCTTCAACAGAAGAGGCTTGAAGCTCACTTAAACCTTGCTTTAATTCTGATTCAGAATAGATTTCTTCTGGTGGAACGACTCCCAAGGCTGCATCCGATGCGTTTTGGCTTACTCTCAGAGAGCGAACTAAGCCTAATACATTTTGAAATGCTTTTTCCGCCGTTTCTTGATTTTGTTTAAAACCAGCTTCTGTAGCTTTGGGTGACGAGAAGGGAGGTAAAGCACTAACAATGTTTTGAGACTGAGCCGACTGAATATTGTCAGATTCATTCCCGTGAGAAAAAGAAGGCTCTGTGCCATAACTGAAAATGGGTTCATCGCGTCTTTCATTCCGACCTCCTAAATTGCTACTTTTATTTTTATTTTCATTGATACTCTCACCCGTGTTTTCGCCCTCTTTTTGCTTAACCTTGGCTTTCTCATCAAGCTGTTTTTTTGCTTTCGAAGGCGCATTTGTTGTTTTCGGTAAAATTTTACTCACATCAAGATCTGGCAAGACCTTGTGGCTAATCAATATACTGTTTAAATCGTTATATAGTGACTCTAAGTGAATAATTACTTGTTGTTCAAAGCTTCTAAACACCAACCGTTCTACAGCACTCCCCATGGCAAGCCGAGTGAGAGACGATTGAAAAGCCCCCACTAATAATGAAGGCCCTAATGGGCTTTGATGATATCGCTTATCACCGATACCAATCGCATCCAATCGCATTTTCAGAGGCAATAAAAGCGCTCTGTAATTCGTTTCTGCTTTGGTAATCAATACGCGTGATGTTAACCAATCTTCAAATTCACCTTTATCAATCAAAGACAAATCATCTAACTCGCCCACTTTAGAGGCTGTACTCTTATTCGCTGCAGCTTTTGGGTCTTGAATTGCAGCCATAAAAGTTTTCAACATCGTACCCTGTTCACGCGAAATTTTATTGGCGGCTTCCATAATTGAATTTGATAATTGGTCCGATGAGGCAGCAACCGCAGCCGCTTTAACATCTTTAATCACTGCGGGATAAAAGCCATTCATCAGTGGCAGTGTATAGCCCTGAATGCAGTCTATACACTCTCGAATAATTTGTTGTACCTCACCCTCTGGCACCTCATCATGACGCCTTTGAGAATTAAACTCATTTAAAGACTGCATCGCGTCATCATAGCGGCCAATAAAACGCACCCCTGACGCATACTTCATAACATAAGTAGGATTAGACTCCAGTTCATACTGCTCGTTTTGCTGGCCATAAAAAACAACCTTAAGTGCTCTCCCTTCAACGGTTTTAGTATAAATGGCTAAAGCATCGCAAACTTCTGGTGCATATTTCAGCAACATACCTTCGGCACAATAATCAGCGATGATACAGGGCCAAGTCCCACCACTATCTAGCTTCAACATCGCATCATGATGTATCGGTTTTCGTAAGCTAGATCGTCGTTCCATAATTAAACCTTTTCTTTTCTTTAGTTTTGTTCATTAATTTGTTTCATTAATACTTTGGCATTTCGGTCGGCATTATAGTTTTTCTCGCCAGGTAAGCTTTGGGCTGATACAAGCCCAAAGCCTCGCTCTTTAAACCAATGTTCAGTCTGGGTTGTTAATACAAATAATTTTGATAAGTTCTGGGTTTTTGCCCTAGCCTCAATCGCATCTAAAAGACGATCACCACGCCCATGTCTTCGGTAAGTGGAGTCTACGGCAAAACAGGATAACTCGCCCGCTTGATCTTCAGGAAATGGGTACAAACCTGCACAGCCAATGATCGCATTATCTCTAACGTCAACCAAGAAATAGTCTAATTCTGTTTCCAATAATTCTCTAGAACGTCGCACCAAAAAACCTTGTTCTTCAAGAGGCCGTATAAGCTCAAGAATACCATTAGTATCTTCTAATCTTGCAGCTCGAATCTGGTCATAATGATCCACACTCACCATTGTTCCGTGGCCATCCCGAGTAAATAATTCTTCCAGTAATGCGCCGTCACGCGCATAACTCAACATATGTACACGTGATACACCTGCCTGACACGCCTTGGCTGCAGCTGTTAATTGATTTATTTGTTCTTGGTCTAAATTTGTATTGACCTGCTGACCACACTTTCTATTTGTATAACGCGCGGCTTCTGCTACCGTAATCTCTTGCAGTAGCTCACCTTGAGTATTTTTTAAACCGCTATCGTGACCAAAATAAACTAATTTTTCGGCTGTTAGTTTTACGGCGACCTCGGCGGCTAAAGCTTCATAACTCAAATTAAAAATATCGCCACTCATTGAGTAGCCAATAGCTGGTACTAATACGACAGCGCTATTTTCAAAATGCCTTTCAATCGTTGCCACGTCAATACTTCGCACCAACCCTGTTAGCTTCAGATCCACACCGCCACTTACACCATGTGGCCGAGCCATCACAAAATTGCCACTCACAACATTTATCTTTGAACCATGCATCGGAGAGTTAATCACTCCCATCGAAAGTTTGGCTTCAATTTCAGAACGCAACCGGCCATAAGCCTCTAAAACAAATGGCATCATTTCTGGATCTGTTATGCGTAAAGACTGATGAAACGATGCGGTTATATCATTCTTCTTAAGTGCTTCATCAATCTGTGGTCGCGCGCCGAACACAATCACTAAACGAACACCAAGACTGTTCAACAATGCAATATCATGCACTATATTATCAAAATTTGGGTGTTGTAATGTTTCACCACTAATCGCCAATACGATCACTTTGTTTCGATGAGTATTTATATAAGGTGATGCTTTTCTAAACCATCCTACCCATTCCTTCATTTCACTCATTTATTTATTCCAGCTTCATTTGAGTCAACACAGTAGCATTTAATTAATTTACTCAATACATCCGACATCGGTTTGATTTGATCCAAGGCTAAAAATTCATTTGGCTGATGTGCCTGATCGATTGAGCCAGCCCCCATGACGATGGTTTCCAATCCCATAGCACTCAGAAATGGAGCCTCCGTTGCAAAAGCCACAACACCAGCAGTATGCCCCGTTAAGGACTCACACACACGCACTAATTCAGCTTGCGCATCTGTTTCAAAGGGGTCTACGCCGCCAAATAAAGACTCAACTTTAATACTAAGCCCTCGTTTCGTCTCAATTTTTTTTGCTAGTAATCGCACTTCAGATTTAAGCGACTCAGAATTCATACCTGGTAAAGGGCGAATATCAAAACTTAACTCACAATGGCCACAAATTCTATTTGGGCTATCGCCCCCCTGTATTCGCCCTAAGTTTAAGGTGGGCACATTTACTTCAAACAAATTATTCTGATGCTGTGATTGTATCCGTGTGCGAAAGGCCAGCAATTCACCTAAGAGTTCATACATGCCCTCTAAAGCGCTATTACCTAAGTTTGGATTTGATGAATGCCCAGAGCCTCCAGAGACAACAATCGATTCCATCAAAATACCTTTATGCATTCTAATTGGTCTTAAGCTTGTTGGCTCACCAATCACTGCGGCACGGCCTTGAACACTGCCCGATTGAGCTAAAGCCCGCGCGCCTGACATAGAACTTTCTTCATCAGCGGTGGCAAGAATGATTAAGGGTTGAGTGAGCTCTGCCCCCTCCATTTGCCTAAGCGCTTCAATAATAATTGGAAAGAAGCCCTTCATATCACAAGTGCCTAATCCATATAATTTCTGTTCACGCTCTATCAGCTTAAAAGGATCACTCAGCCATTTTTGCGTATCATAAGGAACCGTGTCTGTATGCCCGGATAAAACTAAACCGTTCGGCCCCGATCCTAACGTAGCAATCAAGTTTGCCTTATTCACGAGCCCAGGAACAGGCTCAATTTCAACCTTAAAGCCTAAGTGTTCAAACCAGTCTGCTAACACCCTGATAACGGGTAAGTTTCCCTGATCCCAATCTATAGATGGCGAACTAATTGACGGTGTCGCGACCAACTGGCTGAGCAACTTTTCAAACTTGGGTAATTTAACCGGAGGTATAGAATAAGTTTTCATTGTTTGTTAATGCCACATTTCAATACTTTTAATTTGGTCACGCTGCAATTCATAAGCAACCACCCCGCCCGCCAACATTTGACTAAGCTCTATCTTATGTTCATCAACAGAAACAACAAGCCCTTGGTATGGCTTTCCATCCAACATTACAAGACGCACTTTTTTCTGAAAGCTTTGCTCTAGTGTTTCAATAGGAATAGGTAAATAGCCGCTTTTCGTAGGTTCAATACTTTCAGTATTGTCTTCAATAACAATCACGACAGGCGGTCTAAAATGCTGACCATTCACCATCAATTTAGCAGGCAGCATCGCCGTACCGTTTAGTTTCGCAGAAGCGCCAAAATATGACATTAAGTCTTTATCCAAAAGCTCTTTAAAGCGACCGAAAACTAAAGGTTTAGACGGAGATAACGTCACTTTCAACTTACCTCCTTGTAATAAGTAATCTTGATATAGCTTTCTGACCCTAGGCCCCGCGTCAAGTCCAATCAAACTTAAGTCCTTTTGCCATTCCTCAGAGGCATGTTCGCTAAATTTCGCCCGACCAAACTGAGTAAAACTCGAACAGAAGTTACTCAAACGACGAAAAAATCCATTATCAACATGCGTTAAAGATAAGCTATCTAGCTGAAAATTTTCGATATCCCATTGAGAAAAATCATTCGGTACAGAGGATGCCCCCCAAATAGTATTTAATTTAGTTTCTCCGAGAGGCCCTCTATCTAACAATACAGATAAGCCCAAAGTGCCAGGTTCGACATCATCACTCTTCTTCAAGGTGATCGAAGAATGGTATTCATGAACCCCCATTTTACGCAAATTTTTGTGACTCACACGGCCTTGATCTCCACAAGCATTCAAGCCAAACGGTATAGAAAAATCATCACTATACTCAAGCGCTACCCATTCCTCGAAATCTCGCCCCTCCAAGGCTCCCGTAATAGATTGAGCCATCACGCTTTGCAACCCATTATGTCTACCTGACGTGAAATTCGAAAGGTTGAGTAATAAATTTAAATAGTTACCATAGTTCAGACTGAGACGATCTATATAAAAGGTTCGCTTCAAGCGATAAGGGGTAATGGAAAGATCATGAAAAACAATCGTGCCATTTAATTCAGAAGAAAGCCAAGAATATGTGATGGCAAAGTCCTGAACTAAAGACTGCTTAAGCTTTTCGGCAGTTTGATAAGAAAAGAGTGCAATAAACGCTTTCGAACCTACAAATAAAATGACAGAAAGAAATAAGATAATGAGTATATTTTTTTTCATATTTACGAATTTCCGGAGTATTTCCATTCATCTATTTAAGGTTACTTACTATAGAACTATAGCAAACTTACCGAACTATGCTTAGTTAGAAAAAACAGTAAGATAGGCTTTATCTTCCTACAATTCAGTCTAGACTTATAATAAGGTATTTTACCTCAAATATTTTATTATCAATTACTTTATATAAAATATCCAAAACTTCTTTCTAAGACCAAGGTCCATCTTCCAAATGAGCAACACTGACGACATTTCAAAAGCGATCGCATTATTGAAACAAACGCTTCCAGAAATGAATAAAAGAAACATCCCCACCACTCCCGAAAATTATGGTATCTGGTATGAATATGTAAGCGGAAAAAATACGAAACTCATTGATGCGATTCATTTATTAGATAAGCAACATGCAAGTTTTTCAGACAATGTCCTCAGAGAACTTTATATCTCTCACATTGCAAATGCGCACCAAGCAGCCGTGAATCAATTAAGCGCCAGTGTTAAAAAAATCATTAATGATTTTCTTATTAAAATTGTATCAGAAGGTGAAGGCCTCTCTAATTATGCAAACACACTTTCTGAGTTTTCAAAAAAGGTAGAAGACGTTGATGATATTAATAGCATCAAACAGCTCATATCACATTTATTAGAAGAGACAAGAAAACAAGAAACATCAACACATACTATGCAAACATCGCTAGAAACAATTGCGATAGAGATGAAAAACCTGCGTGCAGAAGTTGCTAAATTAAATGCAGAAGCCACGACTGATACACTGACTAAAATCAATAATCGACGCGCTTTCGACATGGAAGTAGAGAATTGTGTCAACAACAGTAAATCGCAAGAAAAACCACTATGCATGCTATTTGTTGATATGGACAATTTCAAAATATTTAATACAAAATTTGGCCATACTATTGGGGACAAAGTACTACGATTTGTAGCTACACTCCTTAAAAACAATATTAAAGGTAGTGATTTTGTTGCTCGATTTAGTGGCGAGCAATTCACCATTTTACTTCCCGAAACAGAATATAGTGATGCATTAATCGTTGCAGAGAACATTCGCGATCGACTATCAAAACAAACACTCTCTGACAGTGCAGAAAAAATTGAACTCGGTACAATCACCGCATCTATAGGTGTTGCGACTTATACATTTGAAGAGAGTGCTGAAGACTTAACCAGAAAAGCAGATAGATGTATGCACGAGGCCAAACGAGTTGGCCGAAATAAGGTAGTAGGCGAAAAAGATCTCGTAGAGTCAACAAAAGAACCAAAGAGGACGCTTATTTAAACAATAGAACTCATTTCAGTCTTATAAAATTTGCACATATTCTATGTTAATCAGAGTTTAAAATATGTGCATCCGTTTATTAGACTGAAATCCGAACTACCTGCCATTACTGGTTTACATGGCAATTTAGCCTCAAACTTCATCCTACCTAAGCTGAAATCACTGCTATACTTTATTGATCAATAATTGATGAGTGAGTCAGCAATTAATGTTTAGTGTAAATGGATTCACAATAAACGAAACCCTCTACCTATCTCCGGTCACTCAGGTATATCGGGCAGTACGTGATAATGATAAAGACTCAGTCATCTTACGCACTTACGGGGAACAAGCCAGCGCTACCCAGATTGCCCGTTTATCCTCCACTTCAAATCTATTAAAAACCTTTGAACACCCCCGTATCATCAAACTAGTCGACGTTATTAATCAAGACAGTCAAATCGTTCTAGTACTCGAAGATACTGCCAGTATCGATTTAAACGAATACCTCCAAGCCTTCGAAACCAAACAACTGCCATTAGAATACTTTCTAGACATCGCAATTCAGCTAGCAGATACCTTAAGCATCATTCATCAGGCACGGGTGATACACAAAGGCCTGCACCCCTGTAATATTATTGTAAACCCAGAGTCCAGAAAGATTCAAATTATCGATTTTGGCTTAGCGTGTTTATTACCACGAGAGCAGCCGACCTTAGAGCCACCCGAAAGGCTAGAAGGCGCACTCGAATATTTATCACCCGAACAAACGGGCCGCATGAATCGAACATTAGATTATCGTTCCGACTTTTACACCTTAGGCATTACCCTTTATCAATGCCTTACCGGCAAACTCCCATTCAATGCTACCGATGCATTAGGTGTGGTTTATGCTCACATAGCGACACAACAAACACCTGCATGTGAAATACGAACTGAAACACCCACAATACTCTCGATGATTATCGATAAATTGCTCAGAAAAAATGCTGAAGATCGTTACCAAAGCGCAACAGGCTTAAAACATGATTTAGAAACCTGCCGCCACGAATGGCATAAGAACGCAATGATTAGCGAATTTAAGCTAGGTGCTCAAGATGTTTCCGGGCGTTTTCAAATTCCCCAAACCCTTTATGGTCGATCAGAAGAAATAAGTACCCTATTAACGCACTTTCACTACGTCGTTGCAGGACAACCTCAGTTATTCGCGATATCCGGTTACTCAGGTATTGGTAAATCAGCCTTAGTTCATGAGGTTCATAAGCCTATTGCAGCTCACAATGGACTATTTATAAGTGGTAAATTTGATCAATTTAAACAAAGCACCCCTTATTCAGCACTTAAACAGGCATTTAAAGGATGGCTGAATCATGTTTTAAGTCAGCCCGAAGAAGCCCTACAACAGCAGCGGCAAAAATTGCTTGACTCGCTTGGTGCAAACGCTCGGGTTTTGATTGACTTCCTACCGGGTTTCGAAACCCTACTAGGTAGCTTAGACACGGTTCCCTCACTTGGTTCGCACGAAAATCAGGCACGATTTTATTGGATTTTCAAAAAATTTATCAACACCATCACACAAACTCATCCTCTAGTATTATTTATTGATGATCTACAATGGGCAGACCAAGGCACGTTAAATCTAATATTAGAGCTCTTCAAAAGATCTACTCGCAGCAATAAACTCAAGCCCCGTTTATTTGTGATAGCGGCTTACCGAGATAATGAAGTAGACTCACATCACCCCACTAAAAAAATGCTACAAAAGATCCATCAATTTGAAAACTGCAACATGTTATCTGAGGTACATTTAGCCCCTTTACCAGAAACCGAAATAAAGCAGTTATTAGTGGATACGCTACATTGTAGTAACGAGAAATCTGCCCCCTTGGCTCAACTAGTGCACAAGAAAACAGCAGGAAATCCATTTTTCACGCTTGAGTTTCTGAAAACCCTCTATAACCAAGAGTTATTGAATTTCGATTTATCGACAAAACAATGGCGGTGGAACCTTGACGACATCAATGCCGAATCAATTACCGACAACGTAGTCGAACTCATGTTGCAAAAAATGCAACGTCTACCGATAAATACCCAATATTTGCTACAGCTAGCATCCTGTGTTGGCACACGGTTTGACATGGATACATTAACCATCATTTCAGACCAATCGCGCGCTGATACCAGCCAAGCACTATGGCCAGCCCTCAAAGCAGGTTTAATCCTAAAAGAAGGGGGTGACTGGCTGCTAGGTGAAGAAGAACAAAGAGACCCGAAACAAAATAATCAACATTTAACCCAAATACCTAGCTGCCGTTTTATTCACGACCGAATGCTACAGGCCGCCTATGAGTCACTTGACGATACCGCCTGCAAACAAACACATTTAGCCATTGGCCGTTTACTCTATCAGCACATGAGTGAGACCCAACGAGAAAATAATGTATTTAAACTGGTGGATCAACTCAATTATGGCCAAGCCTTAATCAGTCATGCTAATGAAAAGGCACGCCTCGCTACACTCAATTATCGTGCGGCTAAAAAAGCCAAACAAGCTGGTGCTTGGAACGGTGCAAGTAATTATGCTCGCATTGGTTTGAGTTTATTGCCTAAATCACCCTGGAAAACCAGTTACCCACTGTGCTATCAGCTGTCCTTTTTACAGGCCGAGAGTGAAAATTTAACCGGACATAGCAATATATCAGAAACCCTTTACAAGCGATTACTTACGCGTACCAATAATGACCTCGACAAAGCCGAACAATGCGCCCTGCGTATTGTGCAGTACATAGGGAAAGCGGAATACAAAAAAGGCCTTGCCATCGGCCTCAAAGGACTGGGCTTTTTAAACCTAACTATTCCAAAGGGTGCTGATGCCTTAAATGATTATCTAACACAGCAAAAAATACGTTTAGACCAAGCCTTGTTAAAAACACCTTTAGAAAAAATGTGTCAACTTCCAGAGACAACAGATCGTATTACCCAACTAAGCATGTATATTCTCACGAATGTAGGCGTATCCTCGATGCTATTAAAACGTCCGACATTTTTATTAGCCTGCACACAAAAATGTTTACTGCTATCTCTAGAGCAGGGTAAGTGTGACCTCACAGGTATGGCTCTGGCAATATATGGCATGATATTGAACACTCAGGAAAACTATGAAACAGCCTATATCGCAGGGCAACAGGCACTAAAAATTAAAAACCAATATCCCTATTGCCGAGAATCAGCCGCACTATTAAATGGTGTCGCTTTTGGCTCTGCACATTTGAAATCATCGCCTAAAAAAATACTCGAACTTTATCAACAAGGTTATGACGAAGGTTTACGCTCCGGTGAACTCGCTCGCGCCGGGGTAAGTTTAGCTGGCGAGCTAACGACCATGCTAATTGATGGCTGCCCAATTGGACAGTACCTAAGCCATGCACAGCGATGCCTAGAGTTCGCCAAAGCAAAGGGCCTCTCTTTACCCAACGCAAATATACATAAGCAGTGCGCGCAATCATTACAACAACATAAAGACTTACTAGGGCTTGAGCATTTTACTCCTGAAGAAGTGCTCGCAATTAAAAACAGTTTTTTTCAAGTAGGGCTGAAAAACTGTCAATTACACTACCTTTTCTGGTCTGATCAAGCGTTCATCATTACTTTAGAAAGCGCCAAACAGCTACTATCAAATTATCTACAACTGAAACAAATAGCTTTCATGGCAGACTCTTATTTCATGCTCTGTCTCACTGTACTGCGCGCCCAAAAGTCTGGTGACATACAGCCCGCTACAAAAGAAGCAAAGCTATGGCAAGTTCATTATCAAACATTCTGGCAAAAGCTTCGCGATTTAAATGCCTGCTACGCGCCTAACCATCAACATAAGATCAGCTTACTTGAAGCACAACAACTGGTTTTAAACAATGCTCCGATGGATATCGTTGCGCGCAGCTACCAACAAGCCATCAGAGCAGCAACTATGAACGGGTTTAACCAGTACGCGGCATTAGGCAATGAATTGTACGGTAACTACTTAAGCGAAATGGGGTTTGATGATTTTGCCAAGATACCTATCGAAGAGGCCTTTACACTTTACAAAAACTGGGGCTGTCAACCCAAGATAGATAACCTTCCCTTGCGTTATGATTTTTTATCACAAGAGGTGACAGGTAATACTAGTCACCCGAACATAAATAGCGGCATGAATAGCGACGTTGATAACGCGCCACATTCATCGATAACACCCAGCCTAGAAAAAAATCTTGATATTGATTCAATCATGAAATCCTCTCAGGCCATTTCTAGTCAGCTAGCGCTCAATGAGCTTGTGTCTGAGGCCATGTCGATTATTATGGAAAATGCAGGAGCACAAGTGGGTGCATTAGTACTGAATGGCCGAGATGGAGATACGACAACAGCCACTCTCGAGGCGTTTATCAATCAGCCAAATAACTTACGCAATTACTTACAACATAAAAAATTAACCGCTACCACTGACCTACCCGTGCCTTTAATTGCTTTGTCGTTACGCACGGGAGGGCTCATCAATTTAGAAAATGCTTGCCTAACGGGTCATTATACTAACGACCCCTACATTGCCGAAAATCAAATCAAATCTGCATTATGTGTTCCCATCAACTATCGAGACAAACTACTTGGTGCCGTGTATTTGGAAAATAACCTAATCACTGCCGCCTTTACTAAAGAGCGCATCGATGTTATTCGCATGTTATTGACTCAAGCCTCAATTTCATTTGAGAATGCCCGATTATTCACTGAAATCACAAAGTTGAATACCGACTTAGAAGCCAAAGTCGCCAGTAAAACAAAAAAACTACTGGGAGCCTTAAGAGACCAAGAACAGCTCAACGATCAACTGCTCATCAAAACAGGAAAGCTAAATAATGCAAACGAAAAACTGACCCTACTTGCAACCATTGACTCACTCACTGGAGCTTACAATCGACGGCACTTTCTCGAGCTGGCAGGCACCGAAATAGCTCGCTCTCGACGCTATCGCAACCCTGTTTCAGTGTTAATGCTCGATATTGATTTTTTTAAAAAAGTAAATGATCAATACGGCCATGCCGCGGGTGATGAGGCGTTAAGAAAAGTGTCCGATGCTTGCAGTAATTCACTCCGCGAGCAGGATATATTTGGCCGCCTAGGTGGCGAAGAGTTTGCCATCATTTTACCTGAAACCAGTTTAGCCCGTGGAATCGAAATAGCGGAACGGATTCGCAAAACAATTGAGGCGCTTTCAATTAAAATAGACTCCGTCGAGTTTAATGTAACGATAAGCATAGGCTTAGCACAGTTATCTCAAGACTCAAAACTCAAGCAAACGGCCCTTGATCTCTTACAAATAGCCGATTTAGCACTTTACCAATCAAAAGAGAATGGACGAAACCAAGTAACCTCAGGCTAGTAGCCATAATTATGAAGAAATAGGGGGACTTCAAGCGGTAAGTGCTTCACTTTAGAACTGTTTGACTAACACAACTAAAAAAACCTAGATTCCGGCCTAAAAGACTACCGGAATGACCTTGTTTGGGGAAACATCCGAATAACGCCGTTTGGGCCTTTCAGAGCGCTCTTTTAAGTTGCTTTATTCGTTATAAGTGTGCCAACACCTTCGTCAGTAAAAATCTCAAGTAAGGTTGAATGGCTCACACGTCCGTCAATAATATGCGCACTTTTTACACCTCCTTTCACTGCCTCCAACGCACAGTCAATCTTAGGTAGCATGCCACCATAAATTGTACCATCCGCAATTAGTTCATCAACCTGCTCCGTCGACAAACCTGTTAATACATTACCAGACTTATCTTGCAGACCTGCAATATTGGTCAGTAGAATCAGTTTTTCAGCATTCAATTCTTCTGCAACTTTTCCGGCGACCAAGTCGGCATTAATGTTATAAGACTCGCCATTTTCACCGACACCAATCGGCGCAATAACAGGAATCACATCACTCTGTGTCAGCATGTTAATCACACTCGCATCGACCTTGGTCACTTCTCCCACATGCCCGATGTCAATAATTTCAGGGCGCTGTACTTCTGGTGAAGCATGGTCAACTTTTAACTTTTTTGCTTTAATAAAATTCGCATCTTTGCCCGTTAAACCAATCGCTTTTCCGCCATTTCTGTTTATCAAGGCAACAATTTCTTTATTCACCTTGCCTCCCAAAACCATTTCGACCACATCCATAGTTTGACTATCAGTCACTCGCATACCGTCTACAAAGTGACTTTCAATGTTCAATCGAGAAAGTAAATCTCCAATTTGAGGGCCGCCACCGTGTACCACGATTGGGTTAATTCCCACCAATTTCATGAGTACCACATCACGAGCAAAGCTATTTTTTAGTTCTTCGTTTTCCATGGCATTCCCGCCATATTTGATCACAATCGTAGCGCCCGAAAAACGCTGTATATACGGTAGTGCTTTACTTAAAACGGATGCGACTTGTACTGCTGACTCTCTATCTAAACTCATAGCTCTCTCTTTATTCTCTCTTTCTAACGTATACTTCTCTATATCTAAATACCCAACGTTTAGTATCGAAATACTAAGCGCAGATTAGAAATTAAGCGCTAACTCAGGATCAATACTCTTTAACTGAGCAATAAATTTTTCTTTAATCTCTTGCAGGGCGTTTTCATCATCCGCTTCGAAACGTAACGCTAAAACCGGCATAGTATTCGATGCCCGACATAAACCCCAACCATTTGGATAGTCGACGCGCAAACCATCAACCGTTGTCACATTCCCACCTACAAACTGACCTTTTAATAAGCATAGTTTTTCTATAATGATGAATTTTGATTCATCTGTTACGGGTACGTTAATCTCTGGGGTACTGACGTCGTCAGGAAAGCTCGCAAATACCTCATGGGAACTTTGATCTTCAACGCCTAAAATTTCAAGTAGCCTCGCGGCACTGTATAAACCGTCATCAAAACCAAACCACCGTTCTTTAAAAAACACATGGCCACTCATTTCGCCCGCTAACAATGCGCCTGTCTCTTTCATTTTAGCTTTCATCAATGAATGACCCGTTTTCCACATAACAGGACGACCACCATAACTACTAATTAAGCCGTTTAGCCTGCGCGAACATTTCACATCATAAATAATATCTGCACCGGGGTTTCGTGACACGACATCTTTTGCAAATAGCATCAATAAACGGTCAGGCCAGATAATTTTACCCTCATTTGTGACGACACCTAAGCGATCGCCATCGCCATCAAATGCAATCCCTATATCTGCATCGTGTTCTTTAACGGCCGCAATCAAGTCCTGTAAATTTTCAGGTTTTCCTGGATCGGGATGATGATTCGGAAAATTGCCATCGACTTCACAGTGTATAGGGATCACCTCACAACCAAGCTCTTCGATCAATGCGGGCGCAATGTCGCCCGCCACACCGTTACCCGCATCTAGCACTACTTTGAGAGGGGCTGCGACAGCAATATCATTTAGAATAGTATCAATATAATCTCTATCAATAGACTGCTCTGATCTAGCGCCCTGCCCTTGAGCAAAATCTTGCAAAGTAATTCGATTGTATAACTTTTGAATATCATCGCCAGATAATGTGTTGCCGTCGATCATCATTTTTAAACCGTTATAATTACTTGGGTTGTGACTCCCAGTAATCATCACGCCACTTCCCGTTTCAAAATGGTGCGTTGCAAAATACAGTACGGGTGTTGGAACCTGCCCGATAACAATGACATCGATTCCGGTGCTAATAATGCCTTTTGTTAAAGCCTCACAATAGGCAACACTTGATAAGCGGCCATCATAACCAACACATAATGCCTTTTGCCCTTGCGACAAAGCTTCAGTTGCAAATGCTTTACCAATTAATTCAACAACACCTTCATTTAAGGTCTCACCAACAACACCCCGAATATCGTAAGCTCTAAAGATTGACTGAGATACATCTAAATCTAGTCCCTCAATCTCTGTCAGCATTTCTTCACCGTCAAAGTTATCATCTAAATCTAGTAAGTCATCTTCTGAATCATTTTCTGAAAGTACGTCTAAGTCCAGTAAGTCATCATCAAACAGTGGTCCATCATCATTTTCCACTTTATCTTCATTAACCTTATTTTCTTTTGCTTGAGCAGCCGTGGCTTTCCCAGCCTTACTTTCAAATTCGGCTCTTAAGTCTTTCACATTTTGGCTTAATGCTGTCACCATAGAATGAATTTCCCCAAAAGCGAAAGATTGTATTTTTCTGCCTTCGCCAGAAAGCATTTTCTTAAAATGGGCATTGGCATGTATCAAATCATGCTTTACCGTATTCATTTTTAATCGACACAAGACAAAAACAGTCAACGCGAGTAATATCCCAACAATCGCAAAAATTACCCACATCATCGTCCTATCAATACCACCCCAAATAGCTGGCGCATAGGTTATTTTCCATTGAGGAATAACTGTCGAAACCGTTACAAGCTGCTCTACATCACCCTCACCTGTTGAGAAAACAACTTTACCTCTCGCACCATTATTACTGACCAAACTCAGCTGACCTTTTGGAAGAGAACTCGGCAAAGATAATATAGATTTAATTTCAGATACATTAAAGGTCGCCAACAATGCGCCGTATACTTGGCCTGATTCTGACTTAATCGGTACCGCCATTTGAAATAGCCAAGTTGCATCTGACAAGAACGCTTCTGTTTTCGTCGCTTTTCCTGCTGCCGCTCGACGAACTAGGTCAACTCCGGCAAAACTGATACTTGGATTGAAAGCGCTTATTTGGGGAAGGTCGACTGAAGAAACAACATATAACTGATCTAAATCTGTAAAAGCCGCACTTAACACACCTTTCAAGTATTCTTCATCCCCACCGTCCATAATTTTCTTTGTAATATCGGTACTGGATAATGACTTTAGTGCAATCTCACGGCGAGAAATGTAAGTATCAAAATTATGAGTCAGTGACGAAGAAAGTATTGTTTTCATCTCTATTTTTTGTTGCTGTTCAACAGTCTGAATAAATATAAACTCTAACAATATACAGGCCAGAGCTAATAACACTATGGCCGCAAGGGCTGGCTGATAAACCCAAGACAGGATTGACTTACCAGTTTGCGGCATTTTTAATGAAGCAGTATCCACTTTAATTTTATTTTTCTGCTTTTCATCCGCCGTTTTTACCAGCGCTGTTTTCTTCTTCAAAAATTTCATGGACACCCTTTATCAGACCCATCATTCATTGTTATTTATTCACACTGTCTACATAGCATAGGCTATCTTGGTAATTTGTCTTGCCAGTTAAGCAACGAACCTTAAGCTCGTCCGGTCGAACCAAAACCACCCTCACCACGATTGCTTTCAGAAAACTCATCTACAAACTCAAAACCCACCTGAACAACAGGCACAATAATCATTTGTGCAATTCTTTCCCCTACCTCTATCGTAAAAGTTTTATTCCCTCGATTCCAACAGGAAACCATAAGCTGACCTTGGTAATCCGAGTCAATTAAACCAACTAAATTCCCTAAAACAATACCATGTTTATGGCCCAAACCAGAGCGAGGCAATAGCATGGCAGCAAGTCCTGGGTTTTCAATATAGATCGACATTCCCGTTGGTATTAAACGTGTTTCTCCCGGTGCAAGCTCACAATTTTCTTCTAGACATGCACGTAGATCTAGACCCGCTGAGCCAGTTGTTGCATATTCAGGAAGCGGTATCGCATTCCCCAAACGTGGATCGAGAATTTTAACTTGTAGAGTGTCATTATTCATTGAAAGCTCTCATAGACATATATTTTAAAAGTGTTGAATTATCAGGTTAACGATCTTGCCTGACAGTTTGGATTTCGATTGTTGCTCAAGCTTTATTTGCTCACTCTCCGTCAGCACATAAACTTCATTCTGCTCACTATTAAAGCCAATAGACGGATTTGAAACATCATTTGCAATAATCATATCTAAGTTCTTTTTCTGCAACTTTCCTTTTGCATATTGCAGTAAATCATTCGTTTCTGCAGCAAAACCAACCGTAAACGGCTTATTCGGTGCAGATGCGACAGAGGCAACGATATCTGGATTTTGACATAGGGCGATATTCATATCAGTCTGGCCGGTCTTTTTTATTTTTTTATCTGTAAAATGAAGCGGGCGGTAATCGGCGACGGCTGCAGATGCGATAAATATGTCACAACCCTGTTCAAGCTGAGTCATAACAGTTTTGTGCATATCGCGTGCAGAAATTACATTTATGCGCTCAACAAATTCGGGGCTATCCAATTGACAGGGGCCTGAGATCAATAACACCTCAGCACCTTGATCACGGCATGCTCTGGCTAATGCATAACCCATTTTTCCTGAACTATGATTACTAATATAACGCACTGGGTCGACAGCTTCACGTGTCGGCCCTGCTGTAATAATTACCCGCTTTCCAGATAGTTTACCTTTATCATTACAGGCGTCACGTTGTTCATCAAAATAGACTTCTACTCTTTCACCTATTTCTTTTGCCTCTAGCATTCTGCCTGGCCCAACATCTCCACAGGCTTGTTCTCCGTCTTGTGGACCCCATATTACTAGCTGATCTTGGAGCAATGAAGATAATTCAGCAACATTTCTCTGAGTAAGCGGGTTTAACCACATAGCTTGATTCATAGCCGGTACTAAAGCTACTTTAGATATCGATGCTAACAATAAGGTACTCAACAAATCACCCGCTAAGCCTTGGCTGTATCCCGCGATAAAATTTGCTGTTGCAGGTGCAATAACAATTAAATCAGGCCACTTTGCCAACTCAATATGCCCCATCCCTGCTTCAGCAGCAGGATCAAGCAACTCAAAATGAACAGGATTTCCTGATAATGCCTGCATCGTTAGTGGCGTTATAAATTCAGTTGCGCCTTTGGTCATAACAACTCTAACATCTGCACCTTTTTTCTTGAGCTCTCGACAAAATTCTGCCGACTTATAGGCAGCGACACCTCCGGTAATACCTAATAAAATTTTTGTGCCTTTCAAGCTTAATGCCATAGCTATTTGTCCAGTTTGAACTTGTGACTAATAAATTAGGAATGAGAACAGAAGGATAGTCGAAAATATTTCATCCATAAAAACGAAGTTTACTCGAAACAATAGAAACTTGAAAGATTGTTAAAAATGAAGAAGTTAATACGACATAAAACTATGAATTTGACTTAAATTTGAACTAACAGTCTGTTTTGAATTAAAAAAGATATAGATGGGAAGGGAATTAAAGCAAAGAGGAAAAATCAAAATATTTCACCAAGCACAAGCTAATGCCGGCACTTGGTAAAATGAATAACGCTTATAGTTTAAACTATAAAGCTGTTACGTTTTCAGCTTGAGGACCTTTATTGCCCTGACCAACTGTAAATTCAACTGCCTGACCTTCTGCAAGAGTCTTGAAACCATCTGATTGGATCGCGCTGAAGTGAACAAAAACGTCTGGACCGCTTTCTTGCTCAATAAAACCGAAACCTTTAGATTCGTTGAAAAACTTTACTTTACCTGTAACTCTATCTGACATAATCATATCCTGACTTAAAAAACTAAACTTACTAAATGCTGAAAATCGGGGTATAACTTATGCAGACAAAACGAGAGTCTATTACTAGTCATTCATATTGCAAAACATAAAAAAATAGCCGAGATTTCAAAACCGATGAAAGTATACTCTTTTCTTTTTTAAAAAAAAACCTTAAAAACCTAAAAACGTACAAATTATGAACAACTTTAAACGTGAAATTATTTTTAGTCGATTCAAACATAACAACCCAGAACCTCGTACAGAACTCGAGTACACCAGCACTTTCGAGCTACTAATCGCTGTTATTTTATCTGCCCAATCGACAGATAAAGGTGTAAATAAAGCGACAGCAAAATTATTTCCGGTCGCGAACACCCCCGAAAGCATTGCTAATCTTGGCCTAGATGACCTCAAGACCTATATAAAAACCATTGGCTTATACAATACGAAAGCTGCAAACATCATCAAAACCTGCAAAATACTCGCTATTAAACACAACTCTATTGTTCCCGACACAAGAGAACAACTTGAAGAACTTCCTGGCGTTGGCAGAAAAACAGCTAATGTAGTGCTCAATACAGCATTTAAGCAAGTAGCAATGGCAGTCGACACTCATATTTTCCGAGTATCTAATCGCACAAAAATCGCTCAAGGTAAAAATGTACTTGATGTTGAAAGAAAGCTTCTTAAAGTTATACCTAAAGAATACTTATTAGACGCCCATCATTGGCTGATTTTACACGGCCGTTACACTTGCATCGCCAGAAAGCCTAAGTGCGGCGCTTGCTTAATTGAGGACCTCTGTGAATACGGTTTCAAAGAGGATGAGTAAAGATAGTCGAGAAGAATAAGAGCTGTACTGTCATATTTTCATTATGTCAACCAAATTCAAAAAGACATAAAAAAACCTTGGAATGATCATTCACACCAAGGTTTTTAGTTATCTGGAAGGTAATTCTATAAACTTATTCAAATAACGTATCGCCACTCAACCCTTGCTTTTCAAGAATATCACGTAAACGTTTAAGCGCTTCAACCTGAATTTGACGAACTCGCTCACGAGTTAAGCCAATTTCCGTGCCAACCTCTTCTAAAGTACTCATTCTATAGCCGCGCAAACCAAAGCGACGCGCTAATACTTCTTGTTGCTTGCCTGATAACTGGTCTAACCAACCATCAATGCTGCCCCGTAAATTGCTATCCTGTAACACCTCTGCTGGGTCTGATGCAGACTCATCGGCAACTGTATCTAATAATGACTTTTCACCACTTCCACCAATAGGCATATCAACCGATGCAATACGCTCATTCAAACCTAGCATGCGCTTAACATCTGCTACAGGCTTGTCTAATAGATCAGCAATTTCTTCAGGTGATGGTTCGTGATCTAGCTTTTGAGTTAATTCACGCGCAGCTCTTAAATACAAATTAAGCTCTTTCACAACATGAATAGGTAAACGGATTGTACGAGTCTGATTCATAATTGCACGCTCGATGGTTTGTCGAATCCACCACGTTGCATACGTTGAAAAACGGAAGCCTCTTTCAGGGTCAAACTTTTCAACCGCTCGAATTAAGCCTAAATTCCCTTCTTCAATCAAATCTAAAAGCGTTAGACCTCTATTTACATAACGACGCGCAATCTTCACAACCAAACGAAGGTTACTTTCAATCATGCGCTTACGCCCAGCTTCGTCACCTTTTTGTGCCAAGCGAGCAAAATAAACTTCTTCTTCAGGAGAAAGTAGTGGTGAAAAACCAATTTCATTTAGATACATCTGTGTAGCATCTAATTGTCGGTATGGCTTAGCTTCCTTAGCTGGTTTAACCGCACGACTAATTGGCGTTACCACTGAAGATGATTTTGTTGTTTTTTTAGCTATTTTTTTAACTGCTTTTTTTACGGCTTTTTTAACTGTTTTTTTCGCAGGTTTATCAACGGCTTTTGCATCCAAAACGACTTCATCAAAACATTCTTCTCTTTCTGCTGACATAATACTTTCCTCTGCTTTTTATTGTTTGCCTATCAACTTAACTGTCGACTTTAAAACGGCAACCTAGCTGTCTGTTATGTTGTTACTTGTACTATTTTTCGATTACCTAGCTCTTCTATCGATCAGTTTACTTCTTAGGCAAATAGCGCATCGGATCTACCGGATCACCATTCTTTCTAATCTCAAAATGAAGCATTGGGCTACTTGTCTCGGAGCGACCCATTTCAGCAATTTTTTGCCCTAATTTTATTTTTTGCCCTTCCTGGACCAAAATGCGTCGATTATGTGCATAGGCGCTTAAGTAAGTTTCATTATGATTTATAATGACTAAGTTACCGTACCCTAACAAGCCATTTCCTGCATACACCACCTCTCCAGGTGCCGCTGCAAAAACCGCTTCACCAACCTGCCCTGATATATCGATGCCTTTATTGATATATTTCTGACCTTTTGATTTTTTAACCGATTTTTTATTACTAACATAGTACATCGCAAGTATCGGGCCAAGATGTGGCCACTGCCATTTTATGTTGTTGAAGTTCTTATATTTTTTATTTTTTATAACGCCCTTTACGCTTTGTTTACTAACTTTACTTTTTGTTACATTTGTTTTTCTTACGCTCTTTGAACGTGAAGATTTCGTCATATCATTTGAACTTTTCGAAGAGCGTTCTAAACTTATTATCTGCCCCACTGAGATAAGGTAAGGTGCCTTAATTTCATTCGCCTCAGCTAACGCCTCAAACCCACGTCCATAACGCCAAGCAATGGAGTAAAGCGTTTCATTTTTTCGAACGACATGTCGACCAAAATAAACAGGGGGATTGAATTTTTCATCGTAGTAAATTGAATGGGGCGTACAGGCAATATTAGGAAGTGCCACAAAGACACAAAATGTTACAAAACAAAAAAGGCGGGTACTTTTCATACAAAGTAGAAATAAAGCTGTATGTGTTTTACACAATTTAACGTACCACGCTATGCTTAAATGTTATATGTGCGTCGTTTATTATTACTTTTATATATTAACATCTTAGAAATTTTTTAAGAAGTATCGCTAAGTTACTAATATATAGTCATATTCCAGAATGTTATATTCATAAAACACGTTACCATAAAATATAAAGTGTTACCCTAGAACACACTTTCTGCCAACTACGTCACACTTCACCTGAAATTGACTTTTTTGATCTGCCAGAGAAAGATTCTAAAAATAATACACCGAAAACTGCTACCAAAAAACACACAACTGCCGCCTCTATCTGATCTGGCCCTCCGCCTATCAATTCTGGCAACACATTTTGCTCTAATAGAGGCTGCAACTGGCCATGCCGGTCTTCACGATACGTTAGTACTTCTTTCCATGGCCATACTTTCGTTAATGCACCAATCATAAATCCGGTTAATAAAGCCAGTGTCATATTTCTAAAGCGAGAGAATGCCCAAACCAGTACATTGGCAATCGAAAGTAGGCCAATTAAGCAACCTAAAGCAAATATCGCCAAAACAATCACATCAAAATCTTTAATCGCTCCGAGTATAAATGAATAAGTACCCAACATAACCAAAATAAAGCTTCCTGAAATACCGGGTAAAATCATGGCGCAAATGGCAACTAAACCAGATAAAAAAGCATTCAAATAGTTATGCTCCACACTCGCTGGCGACAATTGCGACAAAAAGTACGCAATAAGTGCACCGGCAACAATGAATACAAACAACCTTATATTCCATTCACTTATTTGCTTTCCGACAATTGAAACAGATGCAACAATTAACCCAAAAAAGAACGACCATAAAGGGATCGGGTGATTAATCAGTAAATAAATAATTAATTTAGCAAGAATCAAAACACTCAATAGAATTCCTGAAAAAAGCGTCATTAGAAAAGCGCCATTAATTCTCTTCCAGAAACTTGAAAAATTTCGTTTTTTTATCAACTCAACTAAAGCAGGTAAGATTGATTGAAGCGACAGCAACAAATGCTCATAAATACCTGTAATAAACGCGATAGTACCGCCTGAAACACCCGGAACAACATCAGCCGCACCCATTAAAACCCCTTTTAATAACAACCAAAAATCAACTTTCAAGATAACAGCCTCATACTTAATTTTTTACCCAGCCAAAAAATAAGGCCGACAACCTTGATAAATATCAATGTTAACGACCTCAAATACTCACACTTTTATATAGAGCAACGAAAGAATAATTTTCTACTAGCACTAACAAGCAATCTAACGAACAACACCCGGTAGAAAAGGCACAAATAAAGCAGGTTCAATAATTTTTTGTTCGTAACTACTACCACGACGCGTAACAATTGTCAGACTCTGCGAAGCATCACCTAAAGGCAAAACCATTCGCCCCCCTTCCTTTAATTGACGCACCAGTTCCAACGGAATTTCTGTCGGTGCAGCCGTCATCAAGATCGCATCATATGGCGCGCTCTCAGGCCAGCCAATACCGCCATCAGCATGTCTTGCATAAATATTTCGAAGTTTTAGTCGCTTAAAACGAGATAAGGCTTTTTCAAGAAGTGGTTTTATGCGCTCGACGCTGTAAACCTCGCCCACTAATTGCGCAAGCACTGACGCTTGATAACCTGACCCTGTCCCCAATTCTAAGACGCGGCGCGGCGCACTCTCTAAAATTAATTCCGTCATACGAGCAACAATGTAGGGCTGTGATATTGTCTGATTATATCCAATAGGCAGGGCTGTATCCTCATAGGCTCTATGCGCTAAGGCTTCATCGAGGAAAATATGCCGCGGTGTTTCTACAATCACAGACAACACATCTTCATTACGAATGCCTTCATCCCTGAGACGTTGAACTAGCCGCATTCGCGTACGTCTAGACGTCATTCCTATCCCTGCGAGATCAAGTGTTTGACTCACTTTAGCTTATTCCTCTAACCATGTTTCAATATCTGCCAAGCTTTCATGACGAGTCATATCAACCTGTATAGGTGTTACCGATACAAAATCATTTGCAACGGCGTAAAAATCTGTTCCGGGGCCCGCATCATCCCCCTCTCCTGCTGCGGAAATCCAAAAACGCTCTCGCCCTCTAGGATCTGAAATTTTTTCAGGCGCCAAGCCCTTTGCCCGATGCCCTAAACGTGTAACTTTAACCCCCTTAATTTGCTCATAAGGAAGGTCTGGAACGTTTATATTCAAAATTGTTTTCGGTTGCAAATTCAACTCTTTCTTATTGTTTAGTATGTCTAATACAACTTTCGCAGCTGTCGCATAAAAATGATTACCGCGGTTAACTAAAGAGACAGCAATGGCTGGTTGATTTAAAAATCGCCCCTCAATCGCCGCGGCCACAGTACCCGAATACAAAACATCATCGCCTAAATTCTCATGACTATTAATGCCTGACACTACTCGTTCCGGCTCAGTCTGACACATTGATGAAATACCCAAATGTACACTATCAACAGGCGTACCATCAACACAAGAGTAACCATTTCGGAGCGTTGTCACTCGCAAAGGTCTGCCCAAGGTTAATGAGCCACTTGCACCACTATGATCACGATCTGGTGCGACAACCCGAACATCAAATGCTTTAGATAACACTTCGGCGAGCACCTGAATCCCTTCTGCATTGATGCCATCATCATTTGAAATTAGCAATGTCATAACGGTTTATCTACGCCTCTCCAAGCAAAACACGATAATTTAAAAACTCCGCTAAAAGCGACGTTGCAAAAATACCGGTAGGTAGGTCAAAACTGAGAGTTAGCATATCACCTTCTTGTTCCCAGCACATAGACGAAGGCACAATACTGTAACTTCGTCTTTCAAGTTTTAAGCGATTTTTATGAATGCCTTTCGCTAAAGACGGATGTTCTTCTAAATATCTTTTTTCGGCAGACGATAATGGCGCCACCCCTTCCTGCTGGTCACCATATAATGGCCCACCGACTGCGTCACAATGCCATTGATCATGATTAACAGCAGCTGCCAAGTTTAAATTAAACAAATAAGACCTTGCTGCAGAAAGATAAAAAGAACGCTGTGATCGAGACGCCTTTATTTCTCCTTCAAAATAGCGCACACCTCTATCAAGATTTGCACCATGATTACCAAATCGCTGAGGGCCGTAATAATTTGGAAAGCCTTGCTGCTGCACAGATTCTAAATTAGTCAGCAAAGACTCACACTCAGTCAATTCTCTTACGATGATTTTAAACCGGTTAGCATAATGTTGGCCACGACGTAACTTTTTAAGGTGTCGACCTTTTTTTAAAATACGCACACCTTCAGCATTAAAAGCATCCCAGTCTGGTTCAGGCCTTGCCCCTAAATAAATACTAAACCATTGTTGAGTCTGCGCCCAACGGTCCTTCATGCCTGAAAAACCAACGTCCATCTTTTTCACACCCGCAAATTCTGCCAATAAGCCTGCGACGTATTCCGTATTTTGCCCTTCTTTTTCGATCCAAAGCCAAGCATGCTCACCCTCATTCGCCAGCACCGGTTCCATCAATTCCTCGACGTAAAAGTCTTCAACTTTAGTCTTAATCACGCCGTTTGCAGGCGCTTCTTTTGAAGCTCTTGGAAAATTTAAGTCAAAACTCATTTAGTAAACAGCACTCTTAACAATCATTAATTTTTATAGGCGAACTAATATTACACTTGCCTGACAAGCGATCCCTTCTTTTCGCCCAGTAAACCCTAAACGCTCTGTGGTTGTCGCTTTTACACTCACATCACTTATGGGCACGCGAAGATCTTCAGCTATCTTTTGACACATGCTTTCAATATGCGGCGCCATCTTGGGCGCTTGCGCCATAATGGTTGAGTCCAGATTTCCGACTCGGTAGCCCTTTTTCATTATCAGAGCCATTACTGCTCGGAGTAGCTTACGACTATCAGCCCCTTTCCATTCATCGCTGGTATCAGGAAAGTGCTTGCCAATATCACCCAGAGCCAAGGCTCCAAGCAAAGCATCCATAATAGCATGCAACAAAACATCCCCATCTGAATGCGCAATGAGTCCTTGAACATAAGGAATATCAACGCCGCCTAAGACAATTTTCTCACCTTCACAAAAAGCATGTACGTCAAATCCTGTTCCTATTCGCACCGACACGGCCGCACCTTCTTTTAAGTTTTCTTGTTTCGTTTTAGCGGCCACCATTAGATCTCTCGGATGGGTCACTTTAATATTTTTCTCAGAACCTTGCACGAGAAAAGGCTTTCCGCCCATGTGTTCAATCGCAGAGGATTCATCCGTCACACAAATATTATCAGCCAAACTTTGCTCCAAAGCCTGTTTCAATTGAGCAAAGCGAAACACTTGTGGCGTCATCGCTCGCCATAACCCCTTACGGTCAACGGTGCTTTCAACACTAGAATTATCTTTTGCGCGCTTTACAGTATCATGGATCGGAACAGCCAGTAGCGCACCATCACTTTTGACCTTTATAGCACTGATTAATTTATCTATATCTTCATGACTTAAGCACGGCCTTGCAGCATCATGTACCCAAACCCAATCATCAGGTTTTGCTCGATCACTAATAAACACTAAACCATTTAATACTGAGTCAACTCGCTCAGCTCCACCCATAAACACTTGAATGCGATCGTCTTTCGCTAACGGAAGCTGCGCCCAATATTGGTCGTCTTGTGACAAACCTAATACAACAGTTTGAAATGCAGGGTGCGAAAGAAAACAATTAATTGTATGCTCTAGAATTGTTTGATCGGATAGGTTTAAGTATTGCTTTGGACGGTCGGCCTCCATTCTTGAACCAATACCAGCAGCAGGTAAGATAACCCAAAAATTTAAACGAGATGTGTCTGGCATGATGTATAAATCGATTTAGTGTTGTGATAAAAACGGTGATAATGAGTATATTAAAGTAATGAACCTAATCTAAAAAACATACCCCAGCTAAAATAAGAAAGTAAAAATTAGTCTATTGAGCTCACAACCATAAAGAACGTTTCATTACGACCAATCATACCCAGACCAACTCGAGCACGCTCCTCAATTGCATCATGACCATTCTTCAGATCGAGAAGTTCTGCATCTAATCGACTATTTCTTGAAATTAGCACCTGATTTTCATCTTTCTGCAGCTGCACTGCTTGCTGTAAACGCCAGACTTCAGCAAAACTACCTTCACCGACCCATAAACGATACTGAAGACATAAGGTAGCAATAATCATAATGCTCCATAGTACCTTCACAAGTGATCCTTACTTTCAGACTTTTTAAATAACAACGTCATTACTACTATCGCCTCTTTAAACGACAAATTGACCAAACTGAGTGGGCAAACATAAATATTAAGGGGTTAGGATTACTCTAGCTCAGAAATGGGCTTTCTGCGAAAAAGATTTGAGAACAATTTGTTCTGAATACAGTAAATAATCAGTAAAGGATCTTACAAAGCAAAAAAGCACTGAGGGGAAACTCAGTGCTTTTTGAATTGAACTACCCAAGAACTACTGGGCTTTAATTTCTGACCGACCTTTATAAGGTGCTTTTTCACCCAACTGCTCTTCAATACGTAATAAACGATTGTATTTCGCAACACGGTCAGAACGACATAGTGAACCCGTTTTAATTTGACCAGCACATGTACCAACAGCAAGATCAGCTATTGTAGTATCTTCAGTTTCACCCGAGCGATGTGAAATAACAGTAGTATAACCCGCATCTTTCGCCATTTTAATCGCATCAAGTGTTTCACTCAAAGTACCAATTTGGTTGAATTTGATAAGAATTGAGTTAGCGATGCCCTTTTCGATACCTTCTGCAAGTATTTTAGTATTTGTAACAAATAAATCATCACCTACCAACTGCACACGATCACCTAGTTTTTCAGTCTGGTATTTCCAACCCGCCCAATCAGACTCATCTTGGCCATCTTCGATCGAAACAATCGGGTATTGGTCACAAAGCTCAGCAAGATAATCACTAAAGCCTTCAGCAGAAAATACTTTACCTTCACCGCTTAAGTCATAATTACCGTTTTTGTAAAATTCAGTCGAAGCACAATCTAACGCTAAAGTAATATCTTTATCTAATTCATAACCGGCATTTGCTACAGCAACTTTAATTACCGCTAAAGCATCGGCATTCGATGCTAAGTTAGGCGCAAACCCACCTTCATCGCCTACCGCGGTATTTAAACCTTTCGCTTTTAATACACTTTTCAATGCATGGAATATTTCAGCGCCGGCACGTAAGGCTTCAGCAAACGTTGGAGCGGAAACAGGCTGAACCATAAATTCTTGAATATCGACATTATTATCTGCATGTTCACCACCATTGATGATATTCATCATAGGAACAGGCATAGAATATTGACCAGACGTACCGTTGATACCAGCAATATGCTCGTATAATTCAACTCCTTTCTCTTGAGCTGCTGCTTTTGCAGCGGCCAAAGACACGGCTAAAATTGCATTCGCACCTAATTTTTCTTTGTTCTCCGTGCCATCAAGATCAAGCATAACCTGATCTAAAGCACGCTGGTCTGTCACATCAGTACCCTTTAACGCGTCTAAAATATCACCGTTAATACCTGCGACAGCCTTTAAAACACCTTTACCTAAATAACGCGATTTATCACCGTCACGTAACTCTAAAGCTTCTCTTGATCCAGTAGACGCGCCCGATGGAGCGCAAGCTGTACCAATTACGCCAGAAGCAAGAATGACATCCGCCTCGACCGTTGGATTACCACGTGAATCTAAAACCTCACGACCCTTAATATCAACAATTACTGTCATTTATCTTTCTCCAAGCTTTCAAAATATCTAAAATCAAATTTGCCACCCTCCCTTGTGCTTAATACATATAAGGAAGACGTAAAGTTAGTTCGGCAATTTAAGCCGTATCAAGCGGCTTAAATTGTTTAATCAGGTCATCAATTGCTTTGACTCGCTCTAAAAAAGGCAACAATTGATTTAATCTTAATGCGCACGGGCCATCACACTTAGCTTGAGTAGGGTCGGGGTGTGCTTCTAAAAACAAACCAGCAAGGCCTTGAGTTATTCCCGCCAAAGCCAAATCTGTCACAGCTTCTCGGCGACCACCAGCAGAATCAGAACGCCCGCCTGGCTGTTGCAAAGCATGCGTCACATCAAAAAACACGGGGTAATTAAACGATTTCATCACACCAAAACCCAGCATATCAACCACTAGGTTGTTGTAACCAAAACTGCTTCCTCGCTCACAGAGAATCAGACGGTCATTTCCCGCATCTTCACACTTCTTAAGAATATGTTTCATTTCTTGTGGTGCTAAAAACTGAGCTTTTTTAATGTTAATCGCTGCATCTGTCTTGGCCATTGCCATCACAAGATCAGTTTGTCGTGATAAAAATGCGGGTAATTGAATAATATCGCATACCTCAGAAACGGGAAGCGCTTGATGTGTTTCGTGTACATCTGTAATGATTGGCACACCAAACGTTTGTTTAATCTCTTCAAATATTCGAAGCCCTTTATCTAAACCGGGCCCACGATACGATGAGATAGAAGAGCGATTTGCTTTATCAAAAGAGGCTTTAAACACATAAGGAATGCCTAATTTTTGAGTTGCTTCAACATAGGCCTCAGCAACTTGCATCGCCATGTCACGCGACTCCAATACATTCATACCACCAAAGAGTACAAACGGTAACTCGTTGGAAAGCGAAACATCGCCAATTTGAACAGTCTTTTGCGTCATTTTATTCTCTACCTAAATTGTTCTAGTTCAAGTACTTAAGTTTCTGTTTGAAACTAGCCTTTATAAGCAATAGCCGCCTTAACAAAACCCTCAAATAAACCATGACCATCACGTGGCGTTGAGGTAAATTCAGGATGAAACTGACAAGCAACAAACCAAGGGTGATTAGGCACTTCAACGACTTCAACGAGAGAATTATCTTTTGATCGACCAGAAACAATCAGCCCAGCCTCTTCCAACTGTGGCAAGAAATTATTATTTACTTCATAGCGATGACGATGACGTTCAACGATGACCGGTTTAGCGTAGCTCGCTTTCGCAGTCGAGCCCTCTAAAAGGTTACACTCTTGACCACCTAGACGCATTGTACCGCCTAAATCAGACCGTGCACTTCGCTGCTCAACTGCACCACTCGCGTCTTGCCATTCAGTAATAAGACCAACAACTGGGTTCACGCAATCTTTTACAAACTCAGTACTATGTGCGTTCTCTAAACCCGCGACATTACGCGCGTATTCAATCACTGCAACCTGCATGCCCAAACATATTCCCAAGTATGGAATTTTGTTCTCTCGTGCAAATTTTACGGTAGCGATCTTCCCTTCAACACCACGATTACCAAAACCACCCGGCACTAGAATTGCGTCCACACTTTCTAGTACTGCAGTACCGTTATCAATGATCGTTTCAGAATCAATATATTTGATATTTACTTTTGTATGCGTACCTATGCCTGCATGTTTGAGCGCTTCAATCAACGATTTATATGCATCCAACAGCTCCATGTATTTACCCACCATAGCGATGGTAACTTCGCCTTCTGGGTTAGCTTCATCTTCAACAACTTTATCCCATTCAGACAAGTCAGCCTCTGGGCAGTCTAAGCCAAACCGCTCCACAACAATTTGATCCAACTTACTCTCGTGAAGCATACGCGGAATTAAATAAATACTTTTCGCATCTTGCAACGGAATAACCGCACGCTCTTCGACGTTCGTAAATAGTGCTATTTTTCGACGAGAAGCGGCATCGATTTCATGATCAGAACGACACACCAAGATATCTGGTTGAATACCAATAGAACGCATTTCTTTCACAGAATGCTGCGTAGGCTTGGTTTTAGTTTCTCCAGCTGTGGCGATATATGGTACCAATGTTAAATGCATAAATAACGCACGCTGATAACCAACTTCAATTTTTAACTGTCGTATCGCCTCCAGGAAAGGTTGCGACTCTATATCACCCACTGTGCCGCCGATTTCAACTAAAGCAACATCATAGCCATTCGCACCTTCAACAACGCGACGCTTTATTTCGTCCGTGATATGAGGAATTACCTGAACCGTTCCACCTAGATAGTCACCACGACGCTCTTTACGTAAAACATCTTCATACACCCGACCACTTGTAAAGTTATTACGCTTTGACATCGTGGTACGAATGAAACGCTCGTAATGACCCAAATCGAGATCGGTCTCTGCGCCATCTTCAGTAACGAACACTTCGCCATGCTGAAAAGGGCTCATCGTTCCAGGATCTACATTTATGTAAGGATCCAGCTTGAGCATGGTTACTTTCAGCCCTCTCGCCTCTAAAATAGCGGCCAAAGAAGCTGCTGCAATACCTTTCCCTAAAGAAGATACAACGCCACCGGTCACGAAAATAAAACGTGTCATGTAAGTCCTGTCATTTCTCAGATTGTGAGCCTCAAATAGGCTGTTTTAAAGCACTATGTATAAGCAAGCTCGATAAAAAATTATATGGGGGAGATTTTCATCTCAAGATGGGACGCCAGATTACCAGAAACTGCCGATACGCTCAATCTAAATGTGAGGGCAATCACACTGATCTGTCGCAAAAGGGTGCTTATTTTTTAAACAGCCGATACTTACACCGTATTGACATACAAAATAAATATCAGCGGTTCGTCGCATTAATAAATAACGATTAATTAATCACGACTTGTTACTTCTAATAAATGATAACCAAATTGAGTTTGAACTGGCCCTTGAACTTTATTCAGCTCAGCACTAAACACAACTGCATCAAATTCTTTAACCATCTGCCCTGGCCCAAATGTTCCAAGGTCGCCACCGCTTTGACCCGATGGGCATGATGAATTTTTCTTTGCGATATCAGCAAAGCTTGCGCCATTTTCAATTTCAGCTTTTAACTCGAGGCATTTTTCCTCAGAATCAACCAAAATGTGTCTTGCTGCTGCTTGTGCCATACATTACTCCTACTACTTTTAGTTTAAAAAATTATTTGGTGAAAGACAAATAGCTCGCCAAACGGCTACCCACACCTTGTTTCGCATGAAACTTACCCACTTTAAATGCTGGCAAGTAATGAGTATTCAACAAATGACCTCGCCCTTCATCATTAGTATAACATTGAGAGCTGACTCGCCTTTCCTGCTTAGAATTTGAAGCCACTCTACTTATGAGATCATACTCATTAATAAAACTCTCAAGATGAATATCCTCAAATACGGATGCCTCTGGTACAGAATAAGCAAAGGTGTAAACTTCTAATTTAGAAAGAGCTTCAGTACCACCCTCTCCCTTTGTTAATCGCTCAAGCAACTTTTTAGCCGCTTGCATGGCAATTGCCCCACCTTGAGAGTGAGCAATTAGAACCACTTTATCTCGCTTACGCAACTCAGCCTCCAACAATTTGCACAGAGCCGATGCAGATTGAAGACTTCCATCACCTAGTTCACCTGAATAACACTCAGCAAGATCTTTTACCAAGCCTTCTGAAGCATTAAACAACAAATTGATTTTTCGATTAAAAAGATCTGCCAACGCCTCACCGTTCAACTGTAACAACTCTTTACTGGCACTCAAACCGTTTACAAAAAACCATGACTCATTATCTTTGATAAAGTTTCGTGTGTCAGGTAAAGCAAAACCATGCCGTATATTTGCTCTACGAACCTTAACGGGCACGAAGCAATGTTTAATTGTATTTAATACACCATTACCTGAAGCATAGCTCTGCCAACTTAATTCTGAATGAGGAGCGTTTACATTCCATGGCAACAAAGCCAATTCTGTGGGAATATAGCGTATATTTTTACTTAACTCTTTAAACATAATTACTCCATTCATAATTTTCTGTAAGGCGATTTAATGCACGCGCGAAAACTCTCCCTTCTATGTATCTTAATAGGTATAGTCGGATATTCTATTCCTGCAACTGCAGAACCTTTCATAGTGGGGGTTGCTCCATCAATTCCAAGCCCTTTACCCCAAATAAAAAATGATTCGTATGCACCGACTAAAAAAAGTAAGTCTTCAAGTACGCCACCCTATACTGAAACAGTACCTCGCGAGATAGTACCCAGTAAAGTACAAGCTTGGCAGGCCGTTTTTGATTACCTGGCTAATAAAGCCAGCATAGAACTCAAGTTCGAACCCTCCGGCAGCCAATTAGACTTTGAGCTAAAACTTGCAAAAGGTCACTATGACCTTGCTTACATCAACCCCCTACAGTTCGCAGCTTTTCATGACTTCCCCGGCTATAAAGCCGTCGCTAAACGAAAAGCGCAACCGATACGAAGCATGATTTTTGTAAAACGACACGGCCCAGTCACCACATTAACCCAACTTAGAAAAGCCATCATCGCATTTCCAGGAGCACTTAATTTTCCTGCGAGTGTTGTACCAAGGGAAAGCCTACAACGCTTAAAAGTTAATGTTATTCCTCAATTTTTGAGTTCAGAAAAAAAGGTATTTCACGAAGTCGCTAATGGAAACTTCATCGCAGGAGCAGGCACTGAAGCAGGCTTCCAAGCTCAGAGCAAAGGAATCAAAAACGCCCTCCATACTATTTGGACAAGCCCTGGCTTCACCCCGCACGCGTTTGTTGCACACCCCCGCGTCCCGTTTTTCTCAATTAATAAGCTACAAAGGGCCATGATTAAAATGAACAAACGTGAAGAAGGCAAAGCATTATTACCTTATATTTTTGTCGACAATGGTTTTGAAGTTGCGCGCGATAGCGACTGGGATGAAATTAACTTAATCGACTTAGAAGCACTAAATGGGGCCGCCAAAAAAGTACACGTTCCTGAGCCAGAAATAGGAATGTAAACATGTCCGATACGATGAATAAAAAACAGGTCTATTTATTTGGTACCTGCTTAATTGACATGTTTTACCCGCAAGCGGGTTTGGATGCTGTCGCGTTATTAGAACTATCTGGCTATGAGGTAATTTACCCCCAAGCTCAAACCTGTTGCGGCCAACCGCCCTACAACTCAGGTTTTAAGCCACCAGCCGTTACAATTGCCAAACAAACCATTCAATTATTTAGCGCTAAAGACATCCCACTAATTGTACCTTCCGCTTCTTGTGCTGGCATGATCAAACATCATTACCCCACGCTTTTTGACTCAGAAACACTAGAAACAAAGCAGGCCGAACAATTAGCACATCGAACCTTCGAACTAATTGATTTTATAGCCGATAAACTCCCTTATAACCAACAACCCTTACGTCCGCCAACTAAAGTCACACTTCACGAATCCTGTAGTGCTTTACGCGAAATGAACGTAGCAAAGACTTGGCGCCATGTCCTAAACAAGTTAGATAACGTTGAAGTCACTTACCCTGAGAACAAACAAGAATGCTGCGGTTTTGGTGGTACATTCTCAGTAAAATCTGACGCCATTTCAGCCGTAATGACCCAGGACAAGTGCCATAATTTGCTCAAAGCCAAGGGCAATAAAATACTGAGTGGCGACAGTGGTTGCTTAATGAATATCGGCGAGCATCTTAAATTTGAGGGTAAAAAAGACCCTTGCTTGCATCTCGCGAGCTTTCTTGTGGACCATTTCGGACTGAGCCATGCCCACTAATTTTGCAATACGCATTAAACAAGCCTTAGCCGACCCAGAGTTGCGCGCTAACTTTCGTGGCGCAATGGATTTTTTACGTAATAAACGCCAAGTCGCTTTTAGCAACGAAGACGAATGGCAAGCACTCAAAAAACAAGGCGCAGCCATTCGCCAAGACGCCATTCAACGCTTACCTGAACTACTAACTCAATTAGAACATCAATGCCTTAATAACGGCATTCAAGTTCACTGGGCTCAAGATGACCAAGAAGCGAATACAATTATTCTAGAAATAGCTCAACAGCACCAAGCAAAGCTTGTCATCAAAGGTAAGTCGATGGCAACTGAAGAGATTGAGCTCAATAACTTTTTAGACAAACACAATATAGAATGCATTGAGTCTGATATGGGCGAATATATTGTCCAGCTAGACAATGAAAAGCCATCTCACATTATCATGCCGGCCATTCATAAAAATACCCCCCAAATTGCAGACCTCTTTGAACGAAAACTAGGCATTTCAACCCCTAAAGGTGACGTTGATGCATTAATTGGCGTTGGGAGAACTATTCTACGAAAAAAGTTTGAACAAGCAGACATTGGCATATCAGGCGTTAATTTCGCCATTGCAGATACCGGCACGCTTTGCTTAGTTGAAAATGAAGGTAACGGCCGCCTGTCTACCACCGCTCCACCTGTGCATATCGCACTCATGGGGATAGAAAAAGTGATCCCCAATATAAAAGCACTGCCTACATTACAAAAACTACTCACTCGATCAGCCACCGGCCAACACATCACCAGCTATTTAAATTTGATTAGCAGTCCACGAAAATCAGATGAATTAGACGGCCCCAAAGAAGTACATTTAGTACTGCTGGATAATGGCAGAGCAAAAATCAGTCAAGATCAACAACTGCAAAGCACCCTTTCATGTATACGTTGCGGTGCATGCATGAACCACTGCCCTGTATACACCCGCATAGGAGGTCATGCCTATGGCAGTACATACCCAGGCCCAATCGGACAAATCCTAACCCCACAACTAAAAGGCATAGAACAAGAAGGAGAGCTATTAGACGCATGTTCGCTAAATGGTGCTTGCGGCGAAGCATGCCCGGTAGAAATCGACCTACCCGAACTTATACGAACCTTGCGCCACCGAAGACAAGCAGCTAGTCAAAAACAATGGTCACTCGAAAAAATGGTTTGGTTTATTTGGCTGCAGATCCACCAATACCCACGCCTTTATCGACTAACAACAAAGCTTGCGGCCTTATTTCGCACATTAAAGTTAAACAAACCAGCCAACTGGACCAAAACAAGAACAACACCAAAACCTGCTAAACTTAGCCTTCACCAACAAATGAAAATACGTTCAAAAATTAGAGATGAGAACGAAAATGAATGAAGCTCGCAATGCCATTTTGGCTAGATTAAACAAGCAGATAAATACAGGTAACAGCAAACGTGACCAGCTTATTAGCACACAAACTAAAGCGTTAAACACGAAACAAACATTTGACCAGCTCACTGAAAAACTAAAAGAAAATCGTGCTGAAGTATATCGAGTCAGCAGTAAAAATTGGATAGACACACTTACTCAAATTGCTTTAGAAAAAAAGCTTAACACTTGGTTAATCGGTGGGAACTTAAGAACGATAGAGCAAGCAGGGAAGGCATTAACGGAGGCATCACCTGAAATATCGTTAGTTCATTATTCACAGAGCTATGAATCTTTAAAAAAGACTTTATTTCATGAAATTGATGCCAGTGTCACCCTTGCTAAAGCGGCTATTGCAGATACAGGCACGCTTATTCTAATTCCAGATAAAAACGAACCAAGAATGATGTCTTTGGTTCCGCCGGTTCATGTTGTAATACTTAAAGAACAGGATGTTGTAGGCAGTTTTCAGCAGCTCGTTGATCACCCTCCATGGTCAATTCAAAATATGCCGAGTAATATCGTATTTATTTCAAGCCCTTCAAAAACAGCCGACATTCAACAAACACTTGCCTATGGTGCACACGGCCCCAAAAACTTAATCGTGCTTATTCTCAGCTAAGTCAGCGACTAGGAAAGTAAGGCGGAAATTCAAGCCTAAATTCAGTAAACTCTCCCAGAGCTGAATGACAGGTAATATCGCCACCAAAAGCACACATTACTCGCTTGCAATAGGCCAGCCCCAAACCTGTACCTTGCTCATTATTGATCGAAACAAACTCTTCGAATATTTGCTCCTGCAATTCCTCTGAAACCCCTGGACCATTATCGCGAAAAACTAATACATTTTGGCGCTCATCAACAACACTACTCAATGAGATTTTAAAGTCTAATCGGCCCTGCCCATAGAACAGTGCATTTTTAAACAAATTAAACAGCACATAAATAAATTGAGTTTCATCGCCGTTAAATTCGAAATCCTGTCGTAAGTTACTATAAACACCCGCTCGCTCTGTAGGCAAAAAAACATATTCAGCAAGCGCTTTATTAACCACATCCTGAACAGACAAATATTTAAAATTAAACTTATCCAGTTTCTGATTTCGAACCTGACTCAATGTAATATCTATTATTTGAAGACTACGTTCTATCGAACGCTGCGCTTGTTCTGCCTGTAAAGACAAATCCTCATCAATAAAACGCTGTGACGCACATTCCATGCCCGCTGCTGTCACGACATTTGATGCAAAGAAGTCAAGCTGAGTCAGTGGCGTCCGCATCTCATGAGCGATACTGCCAGCAAGCGCTTGCAAACTAGACATTTTTTCTAATAGGAACTCTTGCTTTAATAAGGACTGCTTTCGATGAAATGCAACTCGTTCAACCATAAATGAAAACTTCTCTGCCAGCTCATTTACAATACCCTGATCTGAATAATGCATATCAGCCGAACTGACTATCAACAAAAACAAACCATAAAATGTATTATTTGAAACAATGGGTAGCATAATCACCTCACGCTCCGGCACTTTCTCCACCCAAGTATGCATCGCATCAAACTGCTCACTCAGCATTAAATGATTTAACATTTGTTGATCTGAAAGCCCTTGAGGTTCACGTTTTTCTATACTCAGCATTAGCGGTAATTTATCATGCCGTCGCCTATCACGTGCACTAAATAAGAGACGTTGATGTGTATTTTTCCCCTTTTTTACAATTGGCTGAGCCACATCTTCCAATAAAGACTGATCAACATACCATGCATAGTGATGGATAAACGGCTGCCCCTCAAAAAACTCACGCAACAAAGGAAGCATGCCGTCATAATCCGTAATACTATTTAAAGACGTTAACAATTTCCCCAATGATGATTTACTAAGTAATTTGCGGCGCGCTAACATTCGGTCTGACATCACCTGAATACGCACTTTAATCACCGAATATAACTCACATACAAAAACGATTAACAAACCAAGAAAAGCCAATTGAGACTTAGTAAATGAAATACCCTGAGTAAAGAAATCAAAATGAAGCACAACCACCACTAAACAGAAGATACTCAGGTAGGTCATCAATCTTGCTATAACAACACTTATAGTTTCAGGAATATCAAGCAAGTCATGCTTTAAGATAGCGTAGGTAAACATTACGTTCATCACCGCAACAAAAAATAGCCCATAGGGGGGGATATCGATACCAAACTCAAGCGGAAGCGTTGAACCAGCTCCGCTCATACCGATTACAATCGTAACTAACAAGTAGGTGTTTTTTAATTTTGCAGGCCGATCCAGCCCAGACCTCACACCTAAAACTAGATATGCACTATGGCCTAAAACAAAAATAACTAAAAGCGGAAAAAAATAAAATAATGGCCCAGCCATCGGAAACCAAAAAAGCCCCAAACGATATGCAGGCGCTAATAAAAACCCTTCAGGCCATGCTATCGCACCGATAAGATAAATAAAAGTGACGAAATAATAAAACTGTAAGACTCGAGATTGATATTGATATTGGTCAATAAAAAGAATCGTAAAATGAAAAACCAGTACGGGCAAAATAAGCGCTATATAGTTTAATAAAATTGCCCAAAAAAGAGCATTTTTAGCATTCTCTGCCGAAAAGCAGAGAAAAAGACCAAAAGACCAAAGCGATAACGCAAGGCTAATCACCCCCCATAAAAAAGGTGCTCCACGACGCTGGGAACTCAATACTAATATCGAGCTCCCGCCACTCATAAGACTGCAAATCACGCACATAAACGTGATAATATTCCATTCCAGCACAACTAAAAATCCGGCATTTAATCAAGAAGTTCTTTGTACATATCGAGATGTTCTTATAGAATTTTTTTACTCGATTCGTGTTAATTTTCACTAGAACAAAGGGTGGTCTAACTTTTTTGTTATTTTTTATAATATGCCCATTATCCACGCCATGCTACTAGACAGCAAGCAACAAGCAGAATAAGGTTCGATACACACTAATAATTAACTAAGGATCACATTATCATGCAAAATCGCTTACATTTTTTAGGTATAACCCTGCTTGCAATTTTTGCTCTGATTGTAACAACCGTTCAAGCTGCTCCAGAATCAAAATATGTCGCTATTACTCAAATTGTTGAACACCCTGCTTTAGATGCCGTTCGAAAAGGCGTTAAAGATGTATTATCAGAAGCGGGATGGAACGAAGGCGAAAATTTAAAGTGGGACTACCAAAGTGCACAAGGTGCGACCGCAACAGCCAGCCAAATTGCCAAAAAGTTTGCAGGTGATAACCCCGACGTTATTGTTGCGATAGCAACACCTTCAGCCCAAGCGGTCGTCTCTTCAGCTAGGCAAACAAATATTGTATTTAGTGCCGTCACCGACCCTGTTGGCGCAAAATTAGTTAAAGCCTGGGATCAGCCGAGTAAAAATGTAACAGGCGTTTCTGATCTCACTCCCATTAATTTACACTTAGAATTTATTAAAGAAGTGATGCCTGAAGCGAAATCACTTGGTGTGATTTATAACCCAGGTGAAGCCAACTCAGTTTCTTTAATCAAACTTGTGAAACAATATGGCCCGGCGCACAAGCTAAAAATTGTTGAAGCGGTTTCACCCAAATCGGCTGATGTTCAAGCCGCAGCGCGTTCACTATTAGGTAAAGTAGACGTTATTTATCTACCTACTGACAATACGGTTATTTCTGCAATGGAAGGTATTATTAAAATTGCAGAACAAGCAAAAATCCCAGTTTTCGCAGGTGATACTGATAGTGTTAAACGTGGCGCAGTTGCAGCGCTAGGCTTTAATTATTATCAGGTTGGGCGTCAGACAGGCCAGGTTGTTGCTTCAATACTAAACGGAAAATCACCTCAAGATATCCCAGTTCAAGGCATTGAAAAAACCGAATTATTCGTCAACCCAAAAGCCGCTGTACGCATGGGCATTACGCTTGACCAAAAAATTATCGCACGCGCGAAAGAAGTCATTGAATAACAATAAAGTAGACATTTATGAATAGCTTTGCATTTTTTGGTGCGATCGAAACAGGGTTTATCTTCGCCTTGGTGGCGTTAGCCGTATTTATTTCTTTTAGAATACTCGACTTTCCTGACCTAACCGTAGACGGCTCCTTCCCTCTCGGGGCTGCCGTAGCCGCGAGCATGATTGTAGGCGACTTTCACCCACTCACAGCAACTGCTTGCGCTTGCATAGCAGGCGCGATGGCGGGTGCCGTTACCGCATGGCTGAATGTAAAGCTTAAAATCCTCCATTTGCTCGCATCCATATTAACCATGATCGCCCTGTACTCCATTAACTTGCGGATCATGGATGGGCCAAACAAAGCATTACTCGGTGTCGACACACTCCTAACACCTTTAGACAATCTATCGTTTATGCCTTATTACATTGCCTACCCCATTGCCTTTGGCGTATTTGCACTTTTGATACTCGCATTGGTTATTTGGTTTTTACAAAGTGAAATTGGCTTAGCGATGCGGGCGACCGGCGCTAACCCTCGCATGGCGCGTGCAAATGGGGTGAATACCTCACGCATGGTGATCTTAGGGATGGCGATATCTAACGCACTGGTTGCACTTGCCGGCGCTTTATTTGCTCAAAGCCAAGGTAGTGCTGACGTTACAATGGGCGTCGGCGTCATTGTTATCGGTTTAGCCTCTGTGATTGGAGGCGAAGCGCTATTATCAACACGCACCTTATTTAAGTGGGCGCTAGCCTGTGTATTGGGTTCCATTCTCTATCGGATGGTGATTGCATTCGCGCTTAATGGTGAAATGCTTGGCCTAAAAGCGCAAGATCTTAATTTGATTACAGCCGTACTTGTCACGCTTGCGATTGTTGCGCCAGGGCTCAAAGTAAAAACAAAATCAAAATTAAGCGCCATCCTAAATGCTAAAGCGAAGCAGGCCCAAGAATGATTCGAGTTGAAGACTTACACGTCACATTTAATCAAGGCACGCCACTTGAAAACCCTGTATTACGAGGCCTGAGCTTAAGTATTCCTAAAGGCCAATTTGTCACAGTTATTGGCAGTAATGGGGCGGGAAAATCAACTCTCTTGAACGTCGTATCTGGAGAAGTAGGCGTACAAGAAGGGAAAGTTTACCTAGGCGAACAAGACATTACCAGCTGGCCTGTTCACCAGCGAGCACCTCATGTTGCCAGAGTATTTCAAGACCCGCTAACAGGTACTTGCGAAAGCCTAAGTATCGAAGAAAACCTGGCACTTGCTCAAGCTCGAACAAAAACACGTAATTTATCACGCGCAGCTAAAAAAGCCTTTCGCGCTCGCTTTATCGCGAAATTACGAACACTTCAACTCGGTTTAGAAAGTCGTTTAACGGATAAAATCGGTTTACTATCAGGCGGCCAGCGACAAGCTGTCAGCCTATTAATGGCGTCACTTCAACCCATGAAGCTTTTGTTATTGGATGAGCACACCGCAGCGCTCGACCCTAAAACAGCAAAATTTATTCTTGAATTAACAGATGAGATAGTTCGAACAGAAAAATTAACCGCGCTCATGGTTACTCATAGCATGAAGCAAGCCTTATCAGTAGGCGATAGAACCATTATGCTTCACCAAGGCCAACTCGCATTTGATGTTGAAGGCGAAGCTAGAAGTAAGATGGGTACGCAAGACTTAATTGCACTATTCCATAAAAATCATTCAGAGCTAGATGATGATGCTTTACTTCTGTCATAACGACCAACCTCGTAGTCGCCTTCTTAAAGTAGTCAGCGTAACAAGTTAAATCAGCGCCGATAGTGAGTCACAACACCCACAGCCTGATTTAGCGACAAATGATACTCATCCATCATATACGCGACTTCTCTTTGCTCCGAAGGGCTCATATCCAAGTGCACTAATTCACCTCGATTTTCACCGCCATCAACTCCTGAAGCAAGCGCTTGGCTCTTACGTTTCATTCGTTTTTCGCGCTCTTGTTCTCTTACTAACTGAACAAACGATGAAGCAAAAATACCCGCAGGCATTGCAGCAATACCAACACCACACACCATCACCACCGATCCGAATATTTTTCCACCTACGGTAATCGGCGTAATGTCACCATAGCCCACCGTAGTCAGTGTAACAAAAGCCCACCACATACTTGCGGGAATGCTGCCAAAAGCATCTGGTTGAGCATAACGTTCGAAAATAAAGATTCCGGTGGCAGAAATAAACATTAATATCATCATCACTAAGCCTGCTGCCAGTAATGTGTTCTTATTTTCACGATATACACGTGTCAGCATCAGCAATGATGCTGAGTATCGGGTTAGCTTAAGAATTCTAACCATTGAAATTAGCTTTAGAATACGCAGGTCGCCCAACATATCACTCGGAATAATGAGCCACAGCAGAATAGGCAAAAAAGAGAATAAGTCGATCAACCCCATGGGTGAGCGTACATACAGCCAACGTTTTCTCATGTTATTCAATATTTTTTCATGTGGAGTCTCTGCTGCCACCCATACTCGAGCACCATATTCCAAAGCAAAAATAGCGGCAAAAATATAGTTAGCCAATATAATCCAATCAGCCATATAAACTGAAAAGTCAGCAACAGAGCCTAATACGACCTCCACAATATTTAGCACTATCACAACAGACAAAAAAACAGTAATAAAAATCGACCAAAAATTATTTGTCGAAGGTTCATTCAAATAGTTATACCAGAGGAATCGTGTTGTCATTATTGCTCAATCAATATCATTAATTATGAACTACGTCGTTTTTGGTAGTAAGTGTTACATAATACGAAGAACTATAGCGTGAGTTTAAACGTAATCCAACTAACACTTTTGGCTCAATGGTTACTTAAATATAGTTTGTGCCACTACCTATATTTAAGTAACCATTGAGCCCAGAATAAAAATAAAGCGGTAGAACACTAAGTTCTTATTATTTTTTAGTTTAGTATAGCTTTCTAATACATTTAGCATTTTATTTGTTATAACATCGACCATCAGTTCTAAACATGATGAATTACCTTAAAGTGCGACGACTTATTTTTAAAGAGAGAACTTATGGGACACAATGTTAGCCAAGAAATGATTCCTTTAAATATTGCCATACTCACAGTTTCGGACACTCGGAATGAAGAGACAGATACCTCTGGAAAATTTCTTGTGAATCAACTAGAGAAAACTGGTCATGAACTCGCTGACAAAAAAATTGTGATTGACGACATTTATAAAATCCGTGCTCAACTTTCTAACTGGGTTGCAGATGAAGACACTCAAGTCGTGATTATTACAGGCGGCACTGGTTTTACCAGTAGAGATAGCACCCCCGAAGCCGTCACCCCGCTATTAGACAAAGTGGTCGATGGCTTTGGCGAATTATTCCGTCAAATTTCGCTTAAGCAAATCGGTACATCGACCGTTCAATCACGCGCACTCGCAGGTCTTGCAAATAATACTTTGATTTTCTGTTTACCGGGCAGTACGAATGCCTGCAGAACTGCCTGGGACACTATTATTTCATCACAAATTGACAGTACTCAAGGCCCCTGTAACTTTGTACCACACCTTAAAAACATTGACTTTGCTGCCTGTTTAACTCGCGAAAATCAAGAAATAATTGTCTGAGCTAGCTGAATTTTCTCGTTTAGACTCGCTCTGCCAGATTAATTTTCCGGGGCTGGAATGATCACACTTAAATCAGTTTCAATATGTATTTGAAACAGGTTTACTCGTTAGGGATGTAACAAACTAATGACACAACAAGCTCACCCAACACTATTTAATTTAGGTTTTCGTCCATTTTTTATGGGTGCTAGTTTGTTTGCAATCTTTTCGATTGGGTACTGGCTTCGATTTAACCAAGGCTTTTTCCCTTTAAATTTAAGTTCGCTTTCCCCATTTCAATGGCACGCGCATGAAATGGTTTTCGGCTATAGCTTAGCGGTCATCGTCGGTTTTTTATTGACAGCTGTTAAGAACTGGACGGGTCAACAAACCCCGCACGGCTTACCACTTATCGCATTATTTTCGCTATGGTTAATTGCGAGAGTGCTTTGGCTATACAGTGAAGATGTCATTTTCTTTGCCGCTATTTTTGATCTTTTGTTTATTACGCTCTCAATAATTGCCATTGCTAAGCCGATCATTGCGGCCAAGAAATGGCGACAACTCGCCATTTTATCTAAATTAATATTTTTAGGTGCCGCGAACCTAGTCTTTTATCTAAGTGCATTAAATTATATTGAAAACCAAGTTCATTTATCTATTTATGCGGGCCTCTATCTGATTATCGGCTTAATCCTCACTATTGGCCGTCGTATTATCCCCCTCTTTGTACAAAGTGGCGTTAGCGAAACTATCACACTCTTTAATGCCAAATGGCTCGATATCTCAAGCTTACTTTGCTTTTTAACTTTTTTTATCTCCGTATTATTTTTTACTAACTCCGCTATTCCACAAATTGCTGCCAGCCTAATGGTCATTATTACCACGATACGCATTATCGGTTGGTATACACCTGGGGTATGGAAATCACCTTTATTGTGGAGTTTCTATATTGCGTTATTTTTCATTGATATCGGTTTTCTGCTTTTTGCACTCAGTGGTCCGCTTCAAATTTCACCCTTTTTATCAACTCATGCTTTCGCAGTCGGTGGCATTGGTGTGATTACCATGGGCATGATGGCGCGCGTTTCAATTGGCCATACTAGCAGAAACCTGCAAAAACCACCTGCTCGACTATTCTACTCTCTGATACTGCTCACACTTGCAGCCATTGTGCGCGTACTCATTCCAGTGTTCACCGATTACGCCTATTTTGTATGGGTGAATATATCTGGCGTATTATGGCTGTTGAGCTTCACACTCTTTTGTTCAACCTTTGTTCCTATTTGGACCCAACCTCGCCTCGATAATAAATACGGGTAACACTAAAGTGACAAAAATCACATAATCAAAGTCTTTTAAACACCCAATATCGTCTAGCTGTCATACTTGATGTTTACAGCTTATTTTAAAACAACAAGTATAACGGCTATGACATATATAAATGGATGTATTTACGCAAATAACCCACAACACGCTTTTCGCACCCTGCTTATCATCTTGCTCTGCCTCTCATTTTTTGCACCTACCCAAGCTCAAACAAACGCCTCGATATCAGCACAAGAGAAAATTAAAGTATCCGGCGTTAAATTTAAAAATAGCATTAAGTTAGGTGATGCAAATTTACAGTTAAATGGGGTGGGCTTACGCACTAAGTTTTTTATCGATCTATATATTTCTGCACTCTACCTACAAGAAACATCACATGATGCCGCTGCAATCATCAATGCAGACCAAGTTATGCTCATTCAAATACACGTAATTTCAAATTTAATCACCAGCGAGAACTTGAGTAAAGGTACGGCGGAAGGCTTTAGCAAATCAACCAACAACCACACAAAACCGATCCAAAAACAGATAGATGAATTTCTAGACGCCTTCAACGACCCCGTCACGATTGGTGATATATTTGAATTTGTTTACCAACCGGGTATCGGTGTCACCATTCTCAAAAATCGAAAAGTGGCTAAACGTATTGACTCAGATTTAGCCTTTAAACAAGCACTGTTTGGCATCTGGCTTTCTGACAAACCCGCTCAACACTCCCTAAAAACAAGCATGCTTGGAAAATAGCATCACAGACAAAGGTTAAGCATGAGCAACGAAATTGCTTCAGCAGGAATTATTCTGCTAAAACAGACTTCAAGCGAACAACCACTAGAAGTACTGCTACTAAAACGAAACTCAACATTAAACGTGCACGGCGGAAACTGGGTTTTTCCGGGTGGAAAGGTAGATACTGAAGATTACCAAGCGATTAATCATGCCCCCTCAGACATTGACCTACGCAACCCACCAGCACTCTCATCTAAAGACTATTTAAGTCTAGTAACACAAACAGCCTTGCGTGAAACGCAAGAAGAAGCAGGTTTATCGCTGCCAGCAGATGCCCTTCATTATTATTCTCGTTGGCTAACACCTAAAGCAATTGATAAACGATTTAATACCTGTTTTTTTATGGCCAAAGCCCCTAGCAATGTCGTCACGGTAGATGGCAGCGAGATTATTGACCATCAATGGATATCGCCGAGCGAAAGCTTAGCCTCATATAAAAGAGGCGACATTAAAGTTCCCCCCGCCACCTACGTATCACTTATACAGCTTAGTCGTTTCGAACAACTACAAACGGCCGTTGACACACTGTGCCAAAAGCCTATTTATTACCGCCCAAAGCTTATCGCTATCGAAGGCGGCATGTGCTCACTTTATGAAGACGATGCGGGTTACCATGATGAAAATTACTTTGCAGTAGGCAAGCATCACCGTTTAGAAATTAAGCCCGGCAACTTTAACTATATTAATCATTTTCAGGAGACCTGCTCTTAATCATAACACTGAGTCTTGTCGGGGGTCGTGTAACTCACCCCAGCCTACTTAAAAACGCTATGATATACTCCGAAAAGTCTTATATTTGAGTTTTAAACCCGCATGTTTTTGAAACACACATTAACGCTCTCGTCTTCTCATAAAAACCTCACGCTCATCGCAGCAGCACGTGTCGTGTTATGGTGTGTGGCCGAGCTGTTGATTGTCGTCAATCAGTTATGGTTACACCTTCCCTTTAATGAATCGCTTGTTCATGGTGTACTTGCTACGTTTGCACTAACGGCTATCGCTGCATTCGTTCAGGCTAGATCAGCACGACACATAAGCCACTATGCGATGCTTCGCCACCTCACGCTAGATGTACTGATAATGACCTGGGTATTTCACTTGGTCGGAGGCGCTGCGAACCCTTTTGTATCGATTCTACTATTCCCCTTAACCATCAGTGCGGCTATTTTACCCAGTCGCTTTACCTGGTTTATGGTCGTATTAACCTTAGCGAGCTATGGCAGTTTATTTTTACCTACTGATGGCGCCACTAATTTGGTGGTAGATCACAGCCAGCATAGCCATTCGCACGGTGCTGAACAGTCGGTGTTCTCTCTGCATTTAGTCGGCATGTGGTTTAACTTTGCAATTAGCGCGATTCTAATTAGTTTTTTTGTGGTTAAAATGCGCCAACAAATTCAACAGCAACAACAGACATTAAATACTCAACGCGAGAAAGCCTTACGCGACGAACAACTGTTAGGTATCGCGACGCAAGCAGCCTCTGCCGCGCACCATATCAGTACGCCGCTTTCAACAATGGCCATCATTATTAATGACTTACGCCAAACCCAAGCAAGCGAACCAATGCAAGAAGACCTAAAACTTCTCAGTGCACAAATCGATAACTGTAGTGAAGTATTAAACACGCTTCGGCATCGTGAAAATAGTAATGAACCCATCCCCCTTACACTCTTTATCCACCAGCTTATTGATGAGTTTAAACTCATGCGGCCCGAAGCTGTGTTAGAAGAACATACTGATGATTTGAATATGTTTCAGATCAGTTCAGACCCGTCACTACGTATGGCATTGCTCAATGTACTCAATAATGCAGCAGACGTTTCACCCAAAAAAATACAACTGAACGTAGCGCTCGAAAAAAACGCACTCCATCTTAAAATTAGAGATTTTGGTACCGGATTTCCTGAAGATTTTGCAAATAATGCCCTCATCAATGGCACGGAAAGCCCCACTATTTCATCCAAACCAGATGGAATGGGTATCGGCTTGTTTCTCTCACACGCGACCATAGATCAGCACCAAGGGAAGATCAGCTTAACAAATATGGAGCAAGGCACGCTCACGTATATCACACTCCCCTTGTTTCCCAGCACCCCGAATTCATCTCACTCTGCGGCCCAGCAATCATGACCAAAAGCATTTTAATTCTTGATGACGACATCACCTTCTCAGAAACGCTTGGCCGGTCATTTAAACAGCGAGGGCTGACTAGCTTTGTCACACAAACCACGGCTGCTGCCACTGCTGTTTTAGACGAACACACACCCGATTATGCGGTAATTGATTTAAAGATTGATCAAGAAAGTGGCTTACATTTTTTATCGACCTTAGCTAAAAAGTCTCCCACAACTAAATCGATCATCTTGACGGGTTACTCAAGCATTAGCACAACTGTTGCAGCGATGAAGCTTGGCTGCGTAAACTATTTATGCAAACCCCTCAATGCAGACCAAATATTAAATGCATTAGCGCATACCAAAACCACGCCAGACACTCAGCTTGAAGACACGCCCTTAGAAAATACGCAGCCCTCAGTAAACCGCTTAGAATGGGAGCATATTCAGCGCGTATTAAGCCTACAAGAAGGCAACATTAGTGCCACAGCCAAAGCACTCGGTATGCACCGTCGCACCTTACAGCGCAAACTTCAAAAGAAACCGGTTTCGAGGTAATTATTGCTATAGCAATGCCACCCTGCCGTTGTCATAGCGGTGCGCTCTTTGGCCGGCATACATGTGACTGAGTTTAGAATATAAAGGACGTGGATTCCCGACTAAAACACATCGGGAATGACAGTGAAGGGGCAGACCGTAGATGTTAAGCTCTCAGCCTTGCTGGGGTTCGTTCCACTCACCCCAAGGTAAAATAGAAGGTGGCGCCTTTGCCTACTTCGGCTTCGGCCCATATTTCGCCGCCGTGTTTATTGATAATACGTTTAACGGTGGCAAGACCAACCCCTGTTCCTACAAAATCTTTGTCCGCATGTAAACGCTGAAAAGAGACAAAAAGTTGATCGATCCGCGCCATATCAAAACCCGCACCGTTGTCTTTCACCACAAAGGTATCTTTACTTTTTATGTATTGTTGCGTAATAGATATCTCGGGCAGTTCAGTTTTGGAGGAGTATTTCCAAGCATTGTTAAGTAAATTATCGAGTACTGACCCTAACATTCGCGGGTCACCGTTAGCCCGCATTCCCGGCTGTACGTTGACCGTTACTTTTTTCGAGGTGTTGTGTGATTGCAGGTCTTGAACGATCGCGTCAGCCATTTCACTTAAAGGTATATCACTACGAATAAGCGCTTGTTTTTGAACGCGAGACAAATCAAGCAAGCCGGTAATAAGCTCATTCATACTGTTTGCACTGGTCACTACTTTTTTAAGCATTATTTGCGCTTCAGGTTCGAGATCACTGGCGTAATCTTCCATTAAAACATTACTAAAGCCTTTAATGGTACGTAAGGGCGCGCGTAAGTCATGCGACACGCTATAACTAAAGCTATCAAGCTCTTTGTTGGCTTCTTCTAGGTCTTTCACCGCACCATTCAATTCTTCATTGCTTTGGTGGAGCTCTTGCGTACGCAGTAGTACTTTTTCTTCAAGCCCGGTATTCAGTTCACTGACTTCATTAAATAATCGGGCGTTTTCAAAGGAGATCGCCGCTTGGCCGAGTAGCATTTTAATAATATCAAAACGCGCCTGTGGAAAAGCTTTATACGACAGCATATTTTCTAGATACAAGGCACCAATCATTTTTTCACGGTAATTCACAGGAATACAAAGTACCGATTTAGGCTGATGCGCTTGCAGGTAAGGGTCTTCGATAAAAGCGGTGTTGGCACTACTGATAATGCTGTCAGTGTCGTCTTGCAATACTTGCTCAGTATTCGTACGTAATACATAACTGATCAGTGATATCGGCAGGTCGGTAGCGCTATTTAAGCGGCATGATTGTAGGTTGATCTCACTAGCACCACTGCCATCAGTATAAGATTTTATGTTTGCCTCAATCATTGCACCTTGAGGCCCCTCCAGAATTAATGCCGCATTCTGTGCACCCGAATTTTCCAGAATAGCGAGCATTACTTTTGAAACCAAACCTTTTAGCGCTAATTCACTGGAGATCGCTTGTGCCGACTTCATGACCGTTGACAAATCCAAGCCCTCCTGGCTATTGATTTGTGTTTGAGAGCGGATTTGCGCACTGCGCGTTTGAGTAATTTGAACACTGCCCTGAGTTTGGGGTTTGGTCTGTTCGTCATTCAACAGTAATTGGTAGCGTTCAGTAAGGTTATGCACCTTCACGCTACAACCCCATTGTTTATAAAGACGAAGCGCTTCATTCAGGCAGCCTTCGGCCATTTTTGGCAGTTTTTTATCTAACCAAAAGGCGCCATATAATTCATTCGCCAGCGCTTCAAATTGCAAAAAGCCATTTTCAATAGCCGAATCAATCGCGGCTTCATACAGGGGAGCCAGTTGCTCCACAGCGTTATTTTGATAACGCCCATGCTCAGCCTGCAGTAACAGATACTTATGATCAAAGTTTTCAGGACAAAGCGCTGTGAGAAGTTTTAACTCATCCAGTGAGGCCTTGAACGTAAGTTTTAATGCTTCTTGGGTATTTGCATCGGCTTGGGGTAATTTTCGGCAGGCTAACAACGCGGCAATAAAGCGATGCTCTAAAGGCGTAATAAATCCTGACATTTGGCCAATAGCAGGTTCCGCTACTTTTACCGCTTGCCAAGCAAGATCCGTTTGATCATTCCAAAAATACCATTGCAACTGTAAATGTTCTATAAAAGGCCTGAGCACACAAGACTGTATGAGTTGCCACTCTTCGGCAGAAAATGCTGACTCATCAAGTTGATTTTTTGAATGTGGCTGAGTAAGCATACCGGTCAGGCGACGATAGTAATCACCAGCCAAAACTTTAACGTGATGCTTTTTGATTATTCCCGTTAAATTATTCAAACGGTTATTGAGTTGGTGAAGCGGTAAGCCTTGAGCATAATAGTTGATGATAGAATTTGAATACCCCACCACAACGCCCCGTGTAATGTCTCCGTACTCATACCCCGTTTCATATGCTTTAAGCTGCAAGTCAATCGCCTGTCTAAGCGGGTGATTGTAGTGCCAAACAAATGACCCCAAAGCCATATATACGTAAGGTAAGTCAGCACAATGAGGGTAACGTTCAAGCAGCTCAAGCGTGATATCCGCTACTTTATTCGCTTCAGAATACTTGCCTTGTTTAGTTAACGCTACGCTATACAAAGCATAAAGAATGATCGCGTGTTCACACGGGCCATTTTGAAGTGCTGCGCGCATACTTCTATAAACAATATAAAACAGTAGTTTTCGATCCCCTGCTATTTGGCAAGCACCGAGTAACTGAGAATAAAGGCGGTAAATAAGTGAGATTTCAATAGAAACGGGATTACCAAGTGGTACACGGGTTTCATTTTTCCAGTTTTTTTGAATCATTAAACATTTAAGAGCTTGATGCTCTTTTTCGATTAAGTCTTCATCTATTTGAACGATATCCGGCACCTGAACGTTACAATAGCCTAAGCCTTCCAAGCCTTTTTCAATACTACAATTGGTATCCATCACTAGTTGCTGTGAAGCGGCAAGAAAACAAATCTGTGCCTTTTCCAACGGTGTTTGAGCATGTCGAAGCAGTACTTCTACTAAAGCTTGAGCGTCATCATTATTAGAAACTAAAAACTCACATTCGGTATGAATTAAATGCAAAGCATAGGAGAGCTCATATTCACTTTTCCAGCCAGCTTCAGGTAATAATGAAACCCCAATTTGCGCATAACGAACCGCGGCCTCCCAAACACTGGCCTGCTTGGCTTTTTCTGCGGCTTGCAGATTTAACTGAGCCAGTTGTAGTCGCTCTGCCTCAGTTTCAATCAAGGCACGCCCTTGATTTAATTGCTCAACAATTGCAAATAATTGCTGATCAAGCTCTTCAGGCTCAGTATGGCCATAGAGTAAACGACCAATATTTAAATGTGTTTGTTGACGAGCATCCTCGGTTAAAGACTGGTAAGCGGCTTGCAACATACGGTCGTGTAAAAAACGGCAATGTGGCACTAAGGGAGAGATTCGAGTGCTTACGTTCAGTGACGAACCGCTTAAATTTTTAACGTCAGAACGAGTCACGGGCTGAGCCTCAACCATACCGAGCAACCAATCCCCTCCTTCTTGCAACAACAAGCCTTCTTTTAAGGCAGGCCAGAGCTGCTTTACGGTTTCAGACATCGTTTGCTCTGAAATAATACTTAGGGTTTGCAGATCGAATAGGCTGCCAATACATGAGCCAAGTTGTAACATGTGCTGGGTGTGGTCAGGTAGCTTCTGCATTTTACTTAGCATCAATTCGACCACATTATTGGTAATCGCTTGCGCCTTAATTGCGTCCAAATTCCAGCGCCAGCGTTGCTGAGTTAGATCAAAATTCAGTAATTTTTCGCTATACAGCGTTTTTAAGAACTCATTAACAAAAAACGGATTGCCACCTGTTTTATGTGCAACTAATTCAGCCAGTGAATAAGTCGCCCTAGACGTTTGATGCAGTGCATCGACTAACAGTTGGTTGATCTGATCTACCGCTAAGGGTTTCAGGGCAAGCTTGGTGGCACACGCATAGTCTGCCTCAATCTGTTTCAGGGTCTGCATCGCAGGATGATGGTCATCGACTTCGTTATCTCGATAAGCAACTAGCAAGAGCAAACGGCAACCGAAGTTGTCTGTGTTGGCGTCGTTATTCAGCCCCTTGTTTGAATCACTATTCAAATCAACTCGACTACCCGCACTCATCAACTGCGGTAACAGGTTTAAGGTGCCTCGATCAGCCCATTGCAAGTCATCAATAAAAATCACCAAAGGCCGGTCTTGCGTAATGAGTTGAATAAAGCGCTGTAATACCAGATGGAAACGGTTTTGAGTTTCCTGAGCGCCTAGGGGCGGAAGCGGGGCTAAGTCCCCCAATAGCACTTTAAAAACATCCATAAAATCGACCAGTACCCGCCCATTGGCACCAAGCGCGGCATTCAGTTGCGCCCGCAGGGCAACTAAAGCGCTATCTTTTAAACTCAGGGCATGCTGAATCCAACCTGATAAGGCTTGTTTCAATGCAGAATACGGCGTGTTTTTTTGAAACTGATCAAACTTACCGACGGTAAAAATGCCACTATGCGCCGCGATAGGCTTATGCACTTCATGAATAAGGGCGGATTTGCCAATTCCCGCAAAACCTTTTACCGCTAATAATTGAGGCTGACCTTGGGCGGCACGATAAAAACTGTCCATTAATTGCTCAACCTCCTTCTCACGCCCATAGAGTACCTGAGGTACTTGGAAGCGATCGGAAATATCATTCAAACCGAGCGTAAATGCAGAAATACCCCGGCCAGCCACCACATGTCGAAGGCATATTTCTAGGTCTTGTTTTAAACCCAGGCCACTCTGGTAGCGCATTTCAGCCGTTTTCTGCATGAGTTTATCAATAATATCGGATATCACTTGTGGAACGTCTGGGCGTCGCTCACATACTGGCTTTTGCACACGTGCAATATGCGCATGAACAATACCAATAGCGTCATCGGCCTCAAAAGGTAAGTCGCCCGTTAATAGCTGGTATAGCGTGATACCAAGCGTGTAAAAGTCGGTACGGTAATCCAACGAGCGGTTCATCCTCCCTGTTTGTTCAGGCGAGATATATGACAAGACGCCTTCTAAGTTTTCCGGTGGCGCTAAGGCGGGTTGTTCACGAGAAAGCAAAGAAGCTAAGCCAAAATCAATAATTTGTACCCTTAACGTTTCAGGATTTATGACGATGTTACCGGGGTGCAGGTCTTTATGAATTACCTGTGCGTGATGAATCACACTCAGGGCATCGGCCAGCTGAATAGCAATATTGAGAAAAGTTTCAATCGGTAGTTGTTTGAACTCAAAAGTCTCAGCATATTGGCGTAGGTCAACCCCCTCTATATCTTCCATCACCAAGCAAGGTTGGCCAGATTGGTCGATAAAATCGACAACTGTAACAATATTAGCGTGGTCAAACCCTCTTAATATCGCAGAAGAAGAGGATAAACGCGCCCATTGAGAAGAGTTGGCTTGCTCACCGCAGGTACGTAAAATAACCGCGTGTTGATCAGGTTCACGTATGGCGCGATAAACACTGGTGGTAGGTGTAGAAAATAGGATATCGGTGATTTGGTAACCGTTGAGCTTGAACATGCTTAAAACTGCTTATTGTTTTTGTCTAAAAATAAAGTTGTTATTGGAAAGTATAGACTAATATTGATAATAGGGTGTGCCGTGTGCCGCCTATTAAGCGTTACAAAACATTGTTATACGATGCATGCTCTATTCACTCAAAGAAAAATACTTCATGAAATCAAATTTTTTACTACGTCAACTTTCTCATGGTGAAGATGCATTTTATAAAGCCAGTCTATCCATTACGACAATATCTAAAATATTGGGCGATATTCCATACCAAACCTTGCAGAGCTGCTTTGAAATACTTCTGAATAGGCACCCTATTTTACAATACTGTGTCACAGAAGATGAAGGTAATCGGTACTTTACATTTAGGCCCAAGGGAAAACAAAAAGTTAACGAAATCGAAATTTCAAGTGATTGTGAAGCCCATGAATACTTCCAAAAAACGATGAATAGTTCTCTCAATCCGCAAAAAAAACTAATAGATATTACGATTCTAAAACCAAGCAAACACCATCAAAATACAATTCATACTTATGTAATAACGAATGTATCCCACATAATATCTGATGGTGTATCTAATATAGAAATGCTGCGCGAACTGTTAAGTTTATGTGACCAAACGCTAACAGGCCAATTGTTCGACAATGATAAGCCCGAACCCGCAAAGGCCATTCCTCAATCAATTGAAAGTAGACTTCAACATAGACCAGACGGAGCAACAACTGAAGACATCGTCAATCAATATTCAGAAATCATTAAGAAAAAAACACACCTGACACTCCATGCTGATTGCCACACTACCAACCATTCTCAAATTGAGGTGCTAACTCAAACTTTATCAGAAGATAAAACACTGAAAATACTAGCTTGGTGCAAAAAAAGAAGCCTTAGCTTTAACAATGTTTTCACCGCGGCACTCTTAATGGCAGCAAGTTCAGCCACCAATCATCACAGTTTTTTAGTAAGAAATGCCGTAAATCTGAGAGCTCAAGTTAAGCCTATCATTAAGCCAAATGAATTTATAACGGGTGCCACGAGTATTCTTACGTCAATGACCGTAACGAATAATGATAATTTAGAGACACTTTCTCATAAGGTCAGTCTCTCTACGAATAAAGCACTCCTCAAAGCACCATTTTTTGAAAATCACATTGCAAATAAAGAAGTACTTAAACATATGAATGTCCCTCTAGCGTTCCATATATCAAACCTAGGGAAGCTTAATATTAACAATGAATTTAGTTCATTTTCTCTAGCCAATATTATTATCGCTCCGGCTACTAGCTGCGGTAATACACTCCCCATTGCTGTTACCACTTTTAACAACTGCTTAAGCATTACGCCCCATGGGTTGAAAGAATTATATCCACAAAAATTTGTTCAAAGCTTGCTGTCAGATGCCATTAGCCTGATTTCGTGACCTCAAAGCCACTGAGACTTTAAGTATAAAACGGACGACCCTCTACATTTAGAAGCAAAGCCCTACAGAGCTTTACATTATTTAACAAAAATTAAATACCGAACGATCCTTAATTCGGGTAACCCAAAATAAACAAGCTACGCTATAAAGAAATTGTTTAATAGGGTTTGCTGAAATGACACTGAAGAATGATGAATATATTGATTGGCCTCTTTCTTTGGCCCAACAGTCTATGTGGCTAATTCATAGCTGTGCAAATGACAAAAGCATCTACAACAGCCATTATGTTTGGAATTTACCCGACACTGTTGATATCGACATATTAAAAGAGTCTTTGCAGTACCTTGTGGATCGTCACCCTGTTTTCAGAGCACTGTTTGTTCCTACAGATGACGGAGTTGTACAGCGAATCTACCAAAATAAATCACTTAGGTTTGATACTTACGACGTTCAGGAAAGTGGAAGTAAAGAATTTTCAGAAACGATTTTAAACAAAGAGCTCAAAAAAACATTCGAACTAGATAAAGAAACGGCTATGCGATGGGTGCTCATTTCACGCCCTAATTCTCCTCGTGCCCTTGGCGCATTCTTTCACCATATCATTCTTGATATGGGCTCATTTATGATTTTCGCCAATGAGTTAAAAGAAGTTTATGGCGCACTGAAAAACAATAAGCCTTCACCTTTAAAAGCACTTCAACAAGACTTTCAAAATTTTGTATCCGCACAAAATGACTTCATACAATCCCCTGCGGGTGTAGAGCAAGAAAGATATTGGCTAAACGAGTTACAGAACATCGATTCATCTTTAGATATCCCTCTTGATAAAAACCGCCCGACTAAAATCAATTGCACAACAGATTACCTTAATAATTTTATACCTTTACCTTTAACAGGAAAATTTAATACATTTGCGTCTGAAAACCAACTGTCACTGTTTGGGCTCTATATCGCGACCTACCATTTACTATTATTTAAATACACAAAACAAACCGGTATTTTGGTTAGCGCTCCAACAGGTGGTCGGGGCGGAGACTTTGAAGGCGTGTTCGGCTATTTTACAAACCCTGTTATCACACGTTCGAACATAGATCCAAATTCATCAGTAAAAGACTTTCTTTCTCAGATGAACCAAAAAGTAAAAATGGCAATCTCCAACCAAAACTTACCGCTATCCTCTATATCAGAAAAATTGAAATTAGTTAGAGACACCAGCAAAGCCTCTTTATTCCAAACATCATTCGTTTGGCAAAACATTAATGCTTTCGAGAATAGAGAGCAACCAATGGTTACTTGGGATCACTCAGGTAAGAGAATATGGGATTTCGGTGAAGCCGGAGTATGGGAACGCTTTAATCGTCGACAGCAATTAGATGACCTTGATCTAACTCTAAAAATATATAAATTTAAAAATGATTTTCACTTGGGAATAGAATACAACTCAGACCTATTTCATAAAAAGACCATTGAGCGAATGGCAGAGCACTATAAGCAGTTAATGCTTACGATAAGCGACAACCCAGACCAAACCATATCCCAGCTTTCCATGCTAACGAATAAAGAAGAAACACTCGTTTCGAAGAGCTGGAATAATACTCAAAAAGACTATGATAAAAACAAACTGCTGCATCATTATGTTGATGAATGGGCAAGCTCTAACCCAGATCTAATTGCTTTGCGAGACATTCATACAGAAGTCAGTTATGAGACACTTGCAAAGCGCTCAAATCAACTCGCTCATAAACTGTTAGAAAACGGGGTTAAAGCAGAAACTATCGTGGGTATTGCGATGGATCGAACTCCGGATACAATTATTTCTATTTTAGCGGTGCATAAAGCCGGTGGCGCTTACTTACCACTTGATCCAAACTACCCGAAAGACCGTATAGAATATATGATTGAGGATGCACAAGTATCCACAATTATCACCCATAGAAATATTGCACGTACACTTCCTGTAGACGCCTCATTATGTATTTGCTTAGATGAACAATGGGTTGATATTGAAAAAAACTCAGAACATGCACCTGATGTAATACGCTCCCCTAAAGACCTTGCTTATGTTATTTATACCTCAGGCTCTACTGGAAAACCCAAAGGTGTATTAGTTGAACAAGCGCAGCTTTGTAATCACTTAGCGACATTAAGAAAAGTATTTTCGATTACACCGGATGACCGTGTGTTGCAATTTAACACCTTAAATTTTGATGTCTCGGTGATGACAATCTGCATGGCACTTCAGTCGGGCGCATCTTTATTTTTAACACCTAAAGAAACCCTTATTGGTGAAACATTATCTGACATTATTCGCACTCAAAAACTAACAGCCGTTATGTCTGCGCCTTCAGTGCTGGCCTTACTAAAGCCCGAGCACTATCCCCACGTTAAATATTTGATGGTAGCAGGGGAGCCCGTTTCAATTGATTTAGCAAAAAAATGGACCGATAAAGGCCATAAACTAAGTAATGTATATGGCCCGACAGAAGCAACAATATGGGCAACAACAGCCGAATTAGATGGTTCAGTTTTGCCTCCCATAGGTAAGGCCTTAGCCAATACGCAGCTTTACATTCTCGATAACCACTTAAACCCTCAACCTATCGGTATAACTGGCGAATTACATATCGCAGGTGATTGCGTTACCCGTGGTTACCTCAACCGCCCTGAGTTAACTGAAAAAGTATTTATCACCAACCCTTTCAATGATGACCCCAATGCCAAAATGTATAAATCAGGTGACTTAGCGCGCTTTTTACCCGACGGCACCATTGAATGCTTAGGCAGGCTTGACCATCAACTTAAAATTCGGGGCTTTAGAATAGAGCTGGGTGAAATTGAGTCAACAATTCTAAAACACCCTGCCGTTGAAAATGCACTTGTGATGGCTCGTGATGATATGGGAGGCAACCCTGGCAGTGAGAAGTTACTTGCGGCTTATATCATCTCGAAAGACAGCTCACTTACAAACACCGCTATAAGAGTTTTTTTAAAAGAGCGTCTGCCTGACTACATGATACCTTCTGGCTTTATTTTTTTAGACGCATTTCCACTCAACCCAAATGACAAGATTGATCGTAAAGCATTACCGGCACCTCAATTAGGTAGTGGCAAAAAAGAAGGTAAGCAACAACTACCTCGTAACGAAATTGAAAAAATTATTGCAGGTATTTGGCAAGAGGTACTCAACCTTAGCGATGTGAGCACCGATGAAAACTTTTTTGACCTGGGCGGTCATTCCCTTCTATTAGCGCAGGTGCACAGTAAATTTCCACAGAATTTAAAAGCAAAAATATCAATGGTGGACCTATTCAAATACACCACTATCCATGCCCTCGCCCACTACCTTGAGGTTGATGAAGAAGAGGAAGATACATTCTTTCTTCAGCAAGATGAGCATATCGAGCGCATGCGTTTACGACGCCGTTTACTAGAAAATATACGTGGTTTAAAAATTGCGATTGTCGGCATGTCGGGCCGCTTTCCTGGTGCTGAAAATGTTAACGAGTTTTGGCAGAACATTATTGATAAAAAAGAATCTATTCGTTTTTATACCAATGAAGAGCTGTTAAAAGCAGGTGTACCAAAAAATATGGTGAATGACCCTAATTATGTACCGGCTAAAGGGGCCATTAAAAACCCGAAAGGTTTTGATGCCGCCTTTTTTAGCTACACACCTAGGGATGCACAAATCACTGACCCTCAGCATCGGCTATTTCTTGAGTGCGCGCATGAAGCACTTGAAGATGCCGCGTGTGTACCAGACAAGTTTAAGGGACAAATTGGCGTATATGCCGGTACGGGTATTAATAATTACTTAACGAATCACATCTCTGCCCATCAAAGTTTGGTCAATTCTGTTGGCGATTATCCCGTAATGATTGGTAACGATAAAGATTTTCTGTCTAATCGTGTGTCATACAAGCTCAATTTGAATGGCCCCGCCATGGTGATTCAAACGGCGTGTTCAACCTCGCTCGTAGCTATTCATACGGCCTGTCAGGCCTTAATTGCTGAAGAGTGCGATGCAGCGCTTGCCGGCGGTGTATCACTCGGAAAACTCGATGACGAGGGCTATCTTTATAAAGAAGGTATGATTCTATCACCCGATGGCCACTGCCGCGCCTTTGATGAAAAAGCCAAAGGCACCGTATTAGGCCAAGGTGCCGGCGTAGTATTATTAAAACGGCTTGATGATGCCTTAAAAGATAATGACCATATTTATGCCGTGATCAAGGGCTCGGGTATTAATAATGATGGCGCAGCTAAAAGTGGTTATACCGCACCTTCAATTGAAGGCCAAGCGAAAGCTGTCATGTTGGCACATGCCAGTGCGAACGTTTCCCCTCAGCAAATTAGTTATATCGAAACGCATGGCACCGGCACGCCTATTGGAGACCCCATTGAGATTGAAGGCCTTCATTATGCCTTCAGACATAGCGCAAGTATCGACAGAACCGATACCAACGCCGCAAGAGAAAAAAACATTGCTGGGGAAAATTCTAGTTCAACACGCTATTGCGCCATTGGTTCGGTCAAATCGAACATTGGCCACATGGATGCAGCCTCAGGCGTAGCAGGATTAATTAAAGCGGCCAAAGCTTTAGAACAAACAATACTCCCCCCCAGCCTTCTCTTTGAAACAGCAAACCCTAAAATTAATTTTGGTCGAACGCCTTTTTATGTCAACACCCAAACAATTCCTTGGCCTGATCAAGTAGGGCCACGCCATGCCGGCGTGAGTTCGTTTGGCATTGGCGGAACGAATGCTCACATTGTATTAAGTGAAGCCCCCGATCAAACGGTATCGGGTCGGTCTCGCCCTTGGCAAATTATCACGCTGTCGGCTAAAACTGAAACGGCTCTAGAAACCATGACCGTACAGCTTCATGACTATCTCAATACACACCCGAGCATTAGTTTTTCAGATGTTTGTTACACCCTTCACTTGGGGCGAAAACTTTTTGAACATCGTCGTTATTTAGTATGTAAAAACAGAGACGATGCAATTTTTGAACTTTCCAAAATATTGCCGAATGAAGCGACACAAAAACAATCAGGCAGGGTCATCACACAAGCCGACTCAAAAATACCCCGAAAGATTGCCTTTATGTTTTCAGGCCAAGGTTCACAATATGTAAATATGGCGCAAAAGCTTTATAAAGTAGAACTCACTTTTAGAAAAGAAATAGACCGCTGCCGTAATATTCTTAAAGAGCGTTTTGTGTATCTTTTCGAACGATTGATCGAAGATGACTTTAATGCCTTAAGTGACAAAGTCCATGATACCTATATCACACAGCCCACTTTATTTATTGTGGAATACGCTTTAGCTAAAACGCTTATGTCGTGGAACATTCAACCTGAAGTTATGATTGGTCACAGTATTGGTGAATATGCAGCCGCTTGTTTGGCGGGTGTTTTTACCCTTGAGCAAGCACTTGAATTAGTGACCATTAGAGGTCGGATGATTTATGACCTTGAAAAAGGCGATATGTTAATGGTTGAACTCTCTGAACAAGAGGCTAACACTTACTTAAATGAGTCACTTTCACTGGCCGCCATTAACGGTGAACATCGTTGCGTCATTTCAGGCCAGTCTGAAGCGATTATCACTTTGCAAAAAGAGCTGACACAAAAAGACATCCAAAACAGAATTTTACACACCTCGCATGCTTTTCACTCACATATGATGGATGAAATACTGGAAGATTTTACCAATTCGGTCCGCCGACGCAGCCCGCAAAAACCAAAAATTCCTTTTGTATCGAGCTTAACTGGCGAGTTGATCACCGATAAACAAGCAATATCTCCCGAGTATTGGGCGAAGCATTTACGTAACGCAGTTCGTTTTCACCAAGGCTTAGAAACGCTATTTAACCTTCGAGGAAGTGACAAGAGTGGTTGGATACTATTAGAAGTAGGTCCAGGAAAAACCTTGTGCACTTTGGCGCGGCAACATCCAGGGAAAACCGACCAAGATGCTGTATATGAAACAATGCGTCACTCTTATGAAGATGTGTCAGACATTAAAAAACTACTCACTACTATTGCGAAACTATGGATGAACAACGTTGATATTGACTGGGATGTATTTCACTCAAACCGTCAACGCTACAAACTCTCACTCCCTACCTACCCTTTTGAGCGCTTGAATTACTGGATTGAGTCGGCCAATAAAACACGATTAACACAAGATAGACGTGGAAGAAATGAGCATACCCTTCCGCCACTGCCAAACGAAAATATGCCTATACGGGTCATCAAAAAAATGGTGGTGGAACCTCGCGATAAATTTGATCTATTTATTTGCCAACTTTGGGAAAAAAGTCTCGGGGTAAATAAGATTTGTATACACGATAATTATTTTGACTTAGGTGGAGATTCCCTAAGGGCCGTGGGGATTATCGACACACTGGTTACGAAATATAACACCCCGATTGCGACCCATATATTAATTCAAAAGCCTACAGTCGCGGAGCTATCTGACTATATTAAGTCAATCTCGCAGCACCCCGAAGCTGAAGGGGCACAAGACAACGATCAAGCTTATACCTTGTCGCTGGTCACCATTCAAAAAGGCAGTGAACGTAAGCAGCCTTTATTTATGGTGCACCCAATTGGCGGGGAGGTTTATTTTTATCGTGACTTAGCTCATCAACTCGGCGCCGACCAGCCCTTGTTTGCTTTTCAAGCCACCAGCCTGTCGGGCAAAACTGCGCCCTATGACGATGTTGAAACCATGGCATCTGATTATATTTCAGAGCTAAAAGCAATTGGTGCCAAACCGCCCTATTTATTAGGGGGGAGTTCATTTGGAGGTTTAGTCGCTTATGAAATGGCCCAGCAGTTAAAGGCCTTGGGTGAAGAAGTCCGCTTGTTAGTCATGATCGATACGCCATTTCCGCAAGAAATGCCCGCACACTTGACTAACAGCGCGGCTATTTTGGAGTACCTGTTAAAAGATAAAATACCGCTAGATACCAATATATTAAATAAGCTCGAACCCAAAGCACAAATTGATTATGTGCTAGAAGAAGCGCGATTAAGAGGAAAAAGCGAGGTCATTCCGCCGCACCTAGGCGTGCCACTTTTTAACACTTGGATCGCACACCAGAAAGCTACGTTTGACTATATCCCTAAACCTTATACCGATGACCTGGTGTTTTTCCGTCATACCGAGCGTATGGAACATTTTCCGGCAGCACCTCATGAAACATGGTTAAATTATGTTGAAGGGAAAGTCGAAGTACATCAGGTACCTGGGGATCATATCACGATGAATTTTCAACCTTGCGTGAGTGTTTTAGCAGCCCATTTAAAGATTGTATTAAAGAATACCGCTGCTCAAATACAACGTGATTTAGATAACGCTGAAGATAATAAGCTTTATCCGCAGAGTTATTCGCTGGCAGGGTAATTGTTTTGCCCGAAGTGTCTTCTAATGGTTGGGGTGAGCACAGCGACCCCCTACAGGGTTGATCATCGTCAACTCGTTGATTAAGCCTCAAAGCGCTCTTATTGCAGTGTAATTCCATTCTCGCTTGCAACAATAAGTTGATTGCCAGTTAGTACTTCGACGTCGGTATAGGCTTCTAAACTAACGCGTTCATTTAAGTTAAAGCTCTGACCATCGTCATTGCTTGTTAAGATCGTACCCGAAAAACCGACGAGGGTAATCGTACCATCATCACTTAAAGCTGACCCAGCTAAACTCGTACTAACCGAGGTTTCAATTTTCTGCCAGCTTTGTCCGTCATCAGTTGATTTATACACATTGCCTCTTAAACCATACACTAGGACTTCATTTTGATTTTTTGTATTCTGTATTCCAAAATAAGAGCCTTGGTAGGGGCCATATAAAGTCTCCCAAGTTTCTCCCATATCATTGGATGAGAATAATGCGCCGGCTTCACCGACAATCAGTAAAGCTCCTCCTTTAATTTTTTGGATAGCATTTAAGTGATAGCGGTCAATGTTGTCCATTCGCCCCGCGATAAATTCCCAGTTTTTACCGCCATTATTTGTCGCAAAGAAAAAACCGTAAGCGCCGACCACATAACCATGCGTTTCGTTTTCAAACCATACACCTAGAAATGGATTAGCGGCGCCCATTTCGGCATCAAACTCTGCATCAGACAAGGCATATTCGGCGTCTTCAATTTCAAGTAGTAAATCTTCTTGCTCTGACTCATCGGCGGCTTCATATGCCTGCTTTAGGCTGTGAAGCTTTTGGTTTATTTGCACGAGTATTAATTCGTTAGCTTGATTGCCATCAAATTGTTTTTCCCAAGTGGTTCCGCCATTTTTTGAATGCAATATCACACCACCGTGACCAACAGCCCAACCATTTTTTTCATCGGTGAAATAAAGTGATGTTAAGGTGCTTGATACAGGCACTTCAGCTTGTGTCCATTTTTTCCCAGAGTCATCAGAATAGGCAATTAACCCCCGTTCACCTACTGCAATTAATCGCGCGCCAACCTTTTGAATCCCTACAAACATCGACGCAGACACATTATTATAACGATGGGCGGGGGTATCCAGCCGACTGGTTAATAGAACGCTCGCAGCAAGCGACTGGCTGGCCATCAAGAATACTGTAAGAAATAATACAGCATTTAATTTTAAGAGAAAAAAGTACGAATTTTTCATAGTTAATGCACACAAATTCAAACAGTTAACTTATGAGTATTACACACGCTCACCACATCATTGTAGCGATATGTTTCTGTATGTAACGTTTTGTTTATGCTTATATGGAAAATGATGACAAATCAAGCGCAGCATGATTACACTGTAAAAATAATTATCACAATAACAATCAAAAAAACGAATTTAAATATGCCGAAAATTACAATGCGCGATGGCTATGCCATTCATGTAAGAGAACTTGGAACGGGAAACATTCCCGTTATTCTACTTCATGGGTTTGGTATGCAGTCCATGCACTGGCTTCCTTTTGCGTGGCCTCTTGCAAAGAAATTCCGCTTTATCATTCCTGATTTAAGAGGTTTTGGGCACTCACATTTAAGCCCCCATAACCAAAAGTGCGTGATCAGTAATTATGCTGACGATCTTGCTGATTTAGTTGAGCACTACCAGTTAACGCGCTTTAAACTAGCAGGCATCTCTATGGGTGCATTTACGGCACTTCAATACCAAAAAAAATATGGTGATCAGAAAGTTGCTGCTTACATGCATATTGACCAAGGCCCGATCACCTTAAACAATGAAGAATGGTCTTGGGGAATTTTTGGCCGTGATAATGTCAGCCGGTTAAAAAAGGCTGAACTTCTCGTAAACAAATTAATGCCGTACATCGAAAACAATGCGCCCTACTCAACATTACCCAAAAATCTGACACAAGAATTATGGCAAAACTTAGGCGATTTCTTCTCATCAGCACTCTCTAAACCATCTCATAAGGCGCTGGTCATAAAAGCCTGCAGCCATGAAGGCATTATAAAAAGAGTAATGCCTACTAAGAATTGGCCTGCGTATATTTTTTGCTTAAAATCTTACCTTGAGCATGACTACAATATGCTGGAAACTTTTGAAAGCCTGAACATTCCAGTATCACTTCTTGTGGGCTTAAAATCAGAAATGTACCCTTGTGGCGGCCAATTAAGAATTGCCGACCATACGAAGCAGTGTGAGGTGATCACGTTTAATAATAGTGGCCACGCACCCTTAATTGACCAACCATTCAAATTTATTAAAGAACTAAATCGCTTTGCTTCAACATAAATAACACGCAAGAGCGTATTGACTATTTTTTACACATCTATATATTAGATTTTTCTAATTTAGAAAAATCTAATATATGAATTCAATTAAAGACCTTCAAGAAAATGCATCACTCGCATCGAAGCTGCTTAAAGTTATGAGCAATGAGAGCCGCTTAATGATTTTATGCACTTTATTAGAAAAACCTTTGTCGGTAAGCGAATTAAATAAATTTATTCCTTTAAGCCAATCGGCGCTCTCTCAACACCTAAATACTTTAAGAGAATCCCAACTTGTTAAAACAGAGAAGGAAGGGGTTTCGGTAATTTATTCGTTAAATGGAAGTCAATCCATCAAGATTCTTCATACCTTAAAAGAAATCTTTTGTCCTGAAGTGGAAACCTAAACAATGTCTGATATTTTTTACAACAGCGAGTTAGCACTTTTGGGCGGGGCCATTATCGGTCTTTCAGCCTTATTCATGATGTTATTTTTTGGCCGAATTGCCGGCATTAGTGGCATCATCTGGAATGTTGTTCAAGCCCCCAAAAAACACTTTTCGTCGAGTGGTTTTTTCTTGTGTGGCATTATTATAGGCGCCATTTGCGTCACGTATATCTCCGACGTAGAAATTAGCCCCATTCAAAGCAATGCCTTTACGATTGTTTTAGCAGGATTATTAGTGGGATATGGCACAAAACTCGGTAGTGGCTGCACGAGCGGCCATGGGATCTGTGGTATTAGCCGATTTTCTACAAGGTCAATCGTTGCAACCGTATTGTTTATGGTGAGCGGCATTGCTACGGTGTATGTTATGAGGCATTTGGTATGAGTAATACAACTTCCCAGAACACTAAAACAGGATTTTTGTACCTTTTTTGCGGTGCGCTATTCGGTGCAGGTTTAACCCTTTCAGGCATGACAGACCAAAACAAAGTACTAGGATTTCTTGATTTGTTTGGAAATTGGGACCCTTCGTTAATATTCGTCATGGCTGGCGGAATTGGTGTGACATTTATTGGCTACAGGATAATATTCAAACGGTCATCACCATTATGGGGTGATGCATTTATGCTTCCAACATCCAAGATCATTGATAAGAATTTAATCTTGGGCGCATTATGTTTTGGTATTGGCTGGGGTTTATATGGGTATTGTCCAGGCCCAGCGATTGCTTCACTCGCGCTTTTACACTGGGAGACATTTTTATTTGTGGCAGCAATGATTGCTGGGATGTTTTTGCAGTCTAAACAAGCCGCTTATGCTGATAATAAAGCGCTTAACCCCCCTTAGCCTTAAAGCGCTATTTTAGCCTTGCCTTGTATCTTGTGTAGATTCTTCTTGAACAAGAACCCAAGGTTTGATCACTAAAGTCCATAATTCGGCGTCGGTTTCGTACCACGTTAACGCTTGCTCATCGGTGACTTTCTGAACTGTTTTGTCATCTAACCATTGTTGAAATAAAGGTGCATTGTCTGCCGTGATTTGCTCAGCAACAACGAGTAGATCCTGACTTGATTTAACGTGTAAAACTAAACCATTAGCAAAAAAAGTTTGAAGCTCTCGCCATGGCGCTCTTGCGGTTTCTAAATTTAGTTTTTCAGAAAGAGGAACTTGATTGTTTTCCATGAAAAGCGCACCTACGTTAATTAATTGAAAACCCGACGATCAATAACGCGAATTCAATCATTAATGAGTAGTTTAAAGCAAGTTTATTCCTAATTTGATGATTGAGAATACTTTGCCGCTGGTATCATTGTGCAGACACCCCGTTAGTTAGAGGGGGCATTTCGATACCCTACATAATTAGACTCAGATAAATCGTTGGTTTTCGCTGTACTCACCCCAACCTACTTTTGCTAAAGATCACGCCAACGCGTTTTCCATGATGACGATAGCCATAACTTTACTTTACCTATAAAACTTAATTGTTTTTTTTCAACTAATCGCTCTACTAGAGTTTCTTCACTTTCTTTAGGGTCTGAGTGATAAACTTGACCCTTAGGAGTTTCGGGCATTGATGTTATAACAAGGTTCTCGAATTCGTGAGGAAGTGTGTCGATACTGCCCCCCTTATTTAGATGTTTTAGATTGTCTTGCATTGAACTCTCGGCATAGCTTAATCCGTTACGTAACACCTGCGACAAATTTTTGTTTTTCTGCAACTGTTTAACATCGACAATGAGTTCAATAGCAAGCGTTTTAATACGTGCGCGTAGCTCTAAATTTGTCTTACGAAAAGTATCGATTTGCTCAGAAATCCACTCTTGAGGAAAACCGAACTGCACGGGAGATAAACTAACACCCCGCTTTTTAAGCATTGCTCGTAATCCAACAGCTGTTTGAGTCATATTTTTGAACTCTTTGAACTGCTGTTGAATTTCGTCTGAAAAAGACGCTAGCTTCTGGTCACCCTCTATTTGTGTATGATCTACAATGTCAAGCAGCGTGCTGATCAATTGCTTGCAGCGAGCATCACATTTTTCAGATTGTTTACTTAACGCTTCATCACTTAATAAAGAGGTTTTACCTTCGAGAAGTTTTATGTATTGATCTATCTTAGGCGGGAAAGTCTGAGATGGCCTTGCTAGTAATAATACATGCTCTAGCCCTTGAGTATGTTTATTAACACCTTGAGCAACACGTATTAACGACGCCAGCATTTGACGCTTCTTTTCAATAAGCTGGCATTGAGCTTGAGTGTCTGTATCGGTCATAAAAAACTCAGAATAAATAAGAGTGTACGATCATCATCATTCAATTAAGCATAGTACTAATATGCTAATTAAAGAGACTTAGCTCGTAATATTTTTATGCAATACAGTTGAAATTTACTAGCACAGAATACCAGCAATTTTTTAATTGTTGATATTGAGGGTAAATATGAAAATAGCCCGATACTCCTACCTAAACATCCAGCCATCTACAGCATAGTTAGTGCTACTCACAATTTTTCAGATAAAAAATATGAGTAGTGACCCTAAACACCCTGAACTCAAAATACAACATTCTACTTTTCCCAAAATGCTTTCTTTATCTCACTCAGAGCATCTTTTCTAGATATACCTACATCTAGAAGCTGTTCATTTGATAGCCTTTTCAATTGACTACGCGTGCTAGAACGCCTAACCCAAAGTTGAACAAGTTTATAACAATCAGAAATAGATATAACTGGATTTAGAAAAGAATTTCTTACTTTAAATAGATGAATAACCATAGACAGCCTCCGTATACGACTAATATAGTAGTAATGTGCATGGTTGTTCAAACGACTTTTTCTGCCACTTACATTAGATATTCTAAAGCGTAACTTATGAAACTTAACTCATTAACAGGCCTTTATTATTTTCATATCGCCGCCACTCATTTAAGCTTTAAAGAAGCCGCTAACGCTCTTTCAGTAACGCAAGCGGCGATTAGCCAGCAAGTACGCGGCTTAGAAGATCGTTTAGGTACCAAGTTATTTGTTCGATCTCATCGCCAAATCACATTGACACGAGACGGCCAAATGCTTCATTCTCATACCACTGCAGGTTTTACAGCACTGGAAGAGGGAGTAGCGAAACTTAAGATCGATAGCGACCCTTACACATTAAAAGTATCGGTACTGCCTTCATTCGCATCACTATGGCTCGTTCCTCGTTTGGGTAATTTTAATAAGCAACACCCCGATATTTCGGTGCTATTACTTCCCGACAATGCGTTAACCGACTTTACAACTCAGGACATTGATATTTGTGTTCGATACGGTTCTGGTCAATACAAGGATCTAGAGACAGTTCCATTAATGGGTGACCATTTATACGCAGCGTGCCATCCAAGCTACCAGAAAGAGAAAAAGGTAGAACAAGTAAGCGACATTAAAGGCTGCCTATTACTAGAAGATGCGAGACCAGATATGAACTGGGAGTATTGGCTTAAACAATTAGGCAAAGAAGCTGCTCATTACCCATCTGCTTTGAAGTATGAAGGTTCGAATTTAGTAGTAGAAGGCGCGATCGCTTCTCAGGGAATTGCTTTAGTTCGCCACTCTTTAGCCGCGAAATTTATTCATTCAGGCGCATTAGTCAAACTATTCAACCAGCAAGTGAGCTCTGATTTTATTTATTGCCTTGCTGCACCCGAACGACACTTTAAGCGAGAGAAAGTTAGGCTATTTCGTGATTGGATACTGGCGGAAATTGCTCAATTTCAAAAGCAATTTCCATAAATACGGGTAAGAGCTTTGACATGATTGCTATTTATGCAAAGCTCGTTTATTTAGTGGGCTTAGTCTTCAAACCGTTGTCATGCCAATGTACTTTTCGGCCGGTATCAATACCGCCTATTTCTGAAGATAAAAGGTGTGGCTTTCCAATATAACCGGAGACAATTAGTAGCTTTCCTGTAAAATGCGAAAACTATACCTATGTCGCCATGGTTGGCTGTACTAAGTCATCAATATAACTCGCCACAATATCTGTTCTATGAAGATCAATTTGTTTCACAAAGCGGTTAATAATTCGTTCTGGAGATGGAAATAGCTTCGCATCACCCACCAAGCCAAACTGAATTTGCCCTGCATAGCTAATAATGCTCAAACCCAAGCCTAGGTCGCCCGTTTGTGGTACCCAAAACATCTGCTCCTTAATACGCGCCCCCGCAATATAACGAGATTTTCTTGGGCCAGGAACATTTGACAAAACAGCGGTCGTTTTATTACCAAAACTCTCTAACAGTAACTTTTGAACTCCAGCTGGCATCATACCTGCGGCATATAAAAGACCATACGATAGCGCTGGCTGTAGCGATTGCTTTAAGGCGATCATATCGTGCTTTATTTTATAAACACGCTCTAAAGGGTTTTCAATTCCAACGGGTAGTGGTACAAAAACAGTACCAAAGTAATTACCAAGTTCATCGGGAACGCCACCCGCGTCGATCTCTGCTTCGGAACGAATATTTACTGGTAAAGTAATATGGATATTTTTATTATCGACGTCTTTTCCCGCTGCGATCAGCTCCTCACGAAAAGCCCCTGCTACACAGGAAAGCAACAGATCATTGACCTTACAGCCAACAACTTTTGCGATACCATAAAATTTGTCGAAACTTAAAGGGTCAGACCATGCGCAGGTTTTCCTAACGCCTAAATCACCTTTCAACACCTCTTTCGGGTCTCCGGGCATCGCAATTAATTGTGCTAACTCTGCCGCAGCGCGAACGCCATCGCCCATCAACTCTCGCAATGCATCTTGGTTTTTTAAGATCGAGACGCCATCTACAGAGACTTTTTTGGCAAATGTTTTATATTTATCAGCTCGATTCACCGCAGAATCAATCACTTGCTGATAACGTGGCCACTCGTAATTCATGTCTTTCACTGAACTCATTACATCATCAGAGAAGCTTTCTTTGTTACTCTTTCTATTGGCGACAGGTGAAACATTAGAACTTTCATCTGTAATGGAGTTAAAAACAGAAATTAACGCCAGACCATCGGCATAACAATGATGCACGCGTAATATAACCGCATTCCCACCTTTATAGTTTTCTACAAATAGAAACTGCCATAAAGGTTTGCTTTCATCAAAAGGAACACTAACAAGGTCAGCAAGATAATATTGAAGTATTTTTTTATCGGCAGCGCCGGGTAGCGCAACTTTTTTTACATGGCTATCGATATCAAAGTAAGGATCATTTTCCCAAAAGTACTGTCCTGACTTTAAAACAGGGCGTTTCATAAAGCGAGAAAAAGAAAGAAATCGATTAAGAATCGTGTCTCTAAAATCAGAAAAATCCATGCGCTCTGCTATAAACATGGCATTGATAATCATCAAATTGCAGGGTGAGTCCATTCTTAACCACGCCGTATCGGCGCCATTTAATGGTTTCTTGGCTGAGTCGCTCATACCAGTCTCCTTTTATATTTATTATTTAGTCAGGATCATAGAACTGCATAAAACAGTAAATATAGCAGATAATAACTTAAATATTCAGGTATCTACTAAGTTTAAACAGGCAGACATTACAATTGCGTTGCAAAAATTAACATAAATTACAATTCTTAACATCCGTTTTTCGCTAGGTCTGCCATAATTAATTCAATCGTTTACGAACGTTTATTCGTACAACACATAAAGATTGAGCAATCTTCGCTCAATCGTTTATTCCATTGTACTGATAGCTGCGTATACTTATTGAAAGATAACCTTACATTCGCTCTAACAATAATAATTAGTTATCAACTTAATTAGAGCAAATTAGTCATAGAGCTCAAACTCTTGGCAAAGGTGACAAATAGACGTTCTGTATTTTGAACGGCTGATGTATTAAGAGGTATTTTGACTGTGCAAGCTATTCACGCAAGAAAGCTAATTAAGCCAATTGAGCAAAGCTACACCGAAATGTTTTCTGGCAAAGTATTTACCGTGGGTAAAGGTGCCGTTAGCGTTCGAAACCATAGTGGTGAAGCTAAACATACAGTTATTGGTGTGCATGGTTTTTTAGAGAACCATTGTTATTTTACGCAACTTTATCAAGAGTCAACGACCGAGCTTATTTTATTAACGTGCAGCAATTATCATGTGCCCGTTAGTGGCCCAATGCCTGAACCCGCTAATTGGGAAATCCCGATCAAGCACTTAGAAGCAACGATTGAATACGATGCATGCATTCTAAACCAAACATTAGAAAATCTACCTAGCACTAAAAATGTACGTGTTCATGGTCATTCACGTGGCGGCGCAGTCATATTAGAAGCCTTAAACCAACGCCCAGAATTGTACGAGCATGTAGAGCTGATCTTTGAAGCGCCTGCACTACCGGGTGGTAAAACCCACCCACTTGTCTCCGCACTGTTAGAGCCTGTGAGTCATGGTATGTGGCCTTGGATTATTCGATTTATCAACAGCACCCCCGCCTCATCATATGGCCAAATGTTTTTTGGTAAACTGAACAAGCGTAAAAAACAGCTGTTAAGTAAAATGTTTAGTGCAACCAAAGATCATTTAACCATTGTTCGAAACATTGAAGACTTATTTGCATGGATGGATAGAGCAGACCATTCTGTATACAAACACATTAAACATGGTACTTTTCTTATTCCTAAAATGGATCGTATTTTAGATAGAGAACGCATGCTAACAAGCGCTCAACACAGCCCTAACTCAGTTCGGATTATTGAAACCGATGCGATGAGCCATTTCATTACGCTAGATGACCAGAAGTGGATTCCTTCAATGCATACTATTCCTTCCGGGAGCGCAGCTGAAATTGTAAAAAAAAGTCTGACTAAAATTCTAAAAAAGCGAACAGCAGCGGCTTAAGATAAATCAATATTTAAAATATCATCATCGCGGCATCATGCCGCGAACACATTTCAAAAATACCACTCGCGAATCACACCACTTTTTTATAATATCTCTCCCTGAATCATTTACTCCCCTTATCCCCCATTAAAAGCAGAATAGCACCCGCGTATGTCTAGAGATAAAATTCAAAACACTAAAACATCTAATCAGACCGCCGTTAAATTGAAAAAGGTCATGCTCGCTTATCATGATTTTCAAATTGAAAAGCAGAATCACATAAGCGCAAAAGAACTTATTCAATTAACACTTTGGCAAAGCGAGCGCCTAAAACGTACGCATCATGACCTTTATCATGCACCAAACTACACACAAGGGCTGGCGTTTTTATTTGATGAGTTATATTCCGCTCAAGATTTCTCAGACCGTGACAGAGACCTAGAGCGCATTTTCCCCAAAATGATCAAACTATTACCCAAAACGGTGATCGGTACTGTCAGCCTGTTAGTAGAACTTAACTTACTAACGCAAAAGCTCGATCATGAACTAGCACATACTATATTTTATAAACTTAACTACGCCGATATTAATGAACAGCGCTATTGCGAAGCGTACCGACTCTGTAATAACCAAGTCCAGCGTCAGTATCAAATAAAACTGACTTCTGAATTGGGTGAGAAAATGGATAAATATGCCCGAAGCAGTCTGATTAATTTTTCTTTAAAGATCACAGAAACACCTGCAGAAATGGCAGGTTTAAGTATACTTCATGCTTTTATTATGAGGGGATTCTCTGCCTTTCATTCGATGAGAGACGTGCAAGTTTTAATGGAGACACTGACTCAGCGAGAATCAGTTGTTCTTGATAATATTTTTACCGGCCAAGAGAGGCCTTTCTTCATTAGGAATGCTTAATATGAGCAAAAAAAATAACACACCACGCATCGCACTCGAAATAAAAGATCAGATTGCATTTGTGAAGCTTAATCGTGCAGACAAACTTAACGCTTTAGATATGCCGATGTTTGAAGCGATCGTAAAAACAATCAAGCAATTAAAAAAGAATAAAGACATACGTGCGATCATCCTTTCTGGAGATGGCGCTGCCTTTTGCTCAGGCCTCGATGTAAAGAGCATGTTTAAAAACCCACTTGCGGCAGTAAAGTTGTTAGTAAAGCCTGGCGCGCGCGTATCGAACTTAGCTCAAGATGTTAGCTATCTCTGGCGAGACGTTCCGGTACCCGTTATTGCCGTTACTCATGGCAAATGTTGGGGCGGCGGTTTTCAAATAGCGCTCGGTGCTGATTTTCGTTATTCCACGCCAGACTGTGAATTCTCGATCATGGAGTCTCGCTGGGGTTTAATTCCTGACATGGGTGGCACGATAGCGCTCAGAGAGCTTGCAAGCATCGATATTATTAAAGAGTTAGCGATGACAGCTAGAATATTCAAAGGCGAAGAAGCGAAGCAGCTTGGCCTCGTCACGCATGTATTTGATGACCCAATGGCTGAAGCCATTAAACTTGCAGAAGAAATTAAAAAGCGATCGCCCGACGCCATCGCCAATACCAAGTTACTCTTCAACAAAACTTGGTTAAGTACGATCAGGCAGGCACTTAACTGGGAAACAAAACTCCAAAAACGCTTAATTGGACGTTATAACCAACGCGCTGCAATTAGCCAAGGAACCGCTAAAGAAGGCGAAGTAAAGCCTTTTAAGAAAAGGGCATAGCAGCTTTATTCCTCATAGGGTGTGCTCCGCGCACCCTATTAATTGTCGTTCAGGTGTATGGCTAAGCCACGGAAAGTCGATTTGTTTGTCTATTTCTTTTTAGTAAACTGCGGATATTTATCATTTATTTCATGCCACGACGCTTTTGAATCTGCATAAATATGGTATTTATTTTCACAGGTAAAAGGGGTTTCAATACTTCCCATTCTTAGCCGTTTAATATTCGGTAAGTCTGTTCGGGCACTATAAAGCGGGCTACCACAATTAGTACAAAACGCTCTTACTTTTACTTCATTAGCCTGAAACTCTTTTATAAACTCTGTGCCAGCAATGGTTAGTTTTCTTGAATCGACCGGACTATTGGTCGCAAATGCGCCCCCTTGTGCTTTACGGCATTGGGAGCAATGACACAATGCAATCTCTTCAATTTCACCCTGAAACTCATACTGTACTTTCCCACACAAGCAGCTTCCTTTAATCATTTTATCGCCCTTTATTTATTGCCATAAATTTTATTGTAGAGTGTTATTACTTTTCAGAATATATTGGGCTTATGAGCATTCTTGCCATTGGGGGCATGTGACTAAGTGATCATTCACCATACCAACCGCTTGCATAAAGGCATAACAAATTGTCGGGCCAACAAAGTTAAACCCTCTCTTTTTTAAGGCTTTAGACATCGCTTCAGATGCGGTTGTTGACACTGGCACCTCCTCCATCGTCTCCCAGCTATTTTGAATCGTTTCCCCATCAACGAATGACCAGATAAAATCTGAAAACGAGCCTTCTTTCGCCTCAATATCTAGGTAACCCTTAGCATTTTTTATGATGGAATTAATTTTTAATTTATTACGCACAATACCCGTATTTTGCATTAAGTTTTCAACTTTGATCGCGTCATAGTGAGTAATCTTCTTAGGCTCAAATTGATCATACGCTTTGTAGTAGGTGTGCTCTTTCTTTAATATTGTGATCCAACTTAATCCGGCTTGCTGGCCATCAAGACATAATTTAGCAAACAGATCCTGACTGTCCCTGCGAGGCCGTCCCCAAATATGGTCATGGTAAGATTGATAGAGTTCATCATTACTACACCATGGGCAACGAGCCTGAATATTTTCGCCTTGCAAACCTGACATATATTTTACTCCTACTGAGGTTTTCCTATAATGATGTTAAAGTCATTATTGAACAAGCAGTTAACTGAAAAACACTAAACTAAACCTCCCAATAGCGTGAATATTACTTATGCCAAGCCCGAGTCATTTTTTTGCCTACATTAGCCGCTTACGTTGGATTAAACGCTGGAGTTTAATGCGTAACGCTATTCATGAAGATGTTGCTGTGCATTCATGGGAAGTGGCAACCGTCGCTCATGCATTAGCCGTTATTCATAATCAAGTGATTATAAATTCATCAAACAGCAAGCCTATCGATGCTTACCGTCTTACGACGGCGGCAATCTACCACGACGCTTCTGAGGTTATTACCGGCGATATGCCTACCCCCGTTAAATATCACTCAGAGGCGATGAAAAGAGCGTATCAAGGCATTGAACGTAAAGCTCAGCACGAGTTACTCACACTTCTACCAGAGGCAATGCAAGCAGACTTCGCAAGCGTTCTGATTGAAGATGAGTTACCGGAGGTTTACCAAACACTACTTAAAGCGGCCGACCGATTATCGGCACTGTTAAAATGCCGTGCAGAGCTCCGTGCGGGTAATAAAGAATTTGAACAAGCTGAAAAAGATATTTTTCAGCGCTTAACTGAAATGAATTGTGCAGAAGTTGTTTATTTCTTAAGTGTTTTTGCACCTGGGTATGAAATGAGCTTAGACAATTTATTAGATAACTAATGGTGCCGTAGTTGAACTTACTCGCCTGAAAATTTAGTTCGGATTTCAGCCCTTTATTTTCAAACTCTTCATGATCCCTTACAAAATATGTGGTATTTTTACCTGACACCCATCCTTAGCGCTAGGTTCATGACGTATTCATATAAGTCACTCTTAACCTTTATCCTCTCTCTCGTCATAATAGCGCCTTCTGCCTACGCACAAAAAGTCGTGCTAGTTGGACTTGCTCACTTCCCTCCGTTTATTGAGGCACGAGAACAAAGAATCGGAGGCTTAGCAGGCGATATGCTTGAGCTAATGAACCAACATCAAGATAAATATGATTTTCAAGGTATTCCGACCTTAGCGAATACTCGACACAAAATTTTTGGTCTGGGTCGCTACGATATGTCGATGTTTGACAATTTAGCTTGGGGCTGGTCTGGTTATAACGTTGACTCATCGGAGGTATTTCTAGGAGGCGGCGAGGTTTACATCGCTAGAACAGAGCCTGGTCGTGACGAGTCTTATTTTACGAATTTCAAAAATAAAACAATGATTGGCATCACGGGTTATCATTATAAATTTGCTGATTATAAATCAGACGAAGCCTTTTTAAGTTCTAACTTTAATATGCAACTGACCAAAAGTAATATTGGCAGCATTACCATGCTACTATCAGGTAATCGTGGTGATATAGCAGTAGTCAGCAAATCTTTTCTGGCACAATACTTCAATAAACATCCTCAAGCACGTCAGCAAATACTAGTCTCTAAAAAAATTGATCAAGCTTATAATCACTCTATAATTATTCGAAAGGATGTCAGTCCATCTATTGACGAAATAAACCAGATTTTGAAAGAGTTAAATCAAAATGGGAAACTTCCCAAATTATGGAGTCAAATCGCACCCGATTCTATTTATTGAATTGATACATATTGCAGCTTCACGGCAGCGATGCATTTTGGGGAAAGTCAATTTCATAGACAAGCCCACCGCCTTCGGTACTGCTCACTTTTACTTGTCCACCTAAGTTTTGATTCACTTGATTATAAATAATATGAGCACCTAAACCACAAGCCCCCTGCCCTCGCTTAGTCGTAAAAAAAGGCTCAAATATTTTATTTAACTGTGGCTGCTTCATCCCAATGCCGTTATCTTGGTAGGTAAGCTTAATATTTTCATTTTGTTGGGATACGGCCAGATTTATACAGCCCTCTTTCATACCCTCAAAGCCATGAGTGATTGAATTGGTCACTAGATTACTGACCACTTGACTTAAAGCACCTGCATCACAGTTGCAAGTGAGTTCTGATGGACAGTCAACAACGATTTTATGGCTCGTCATTTTTAACTGGGGGTGAAGCGATAAAATCACATCATCCATGTGTCGCTTAAGATAAATTAAGCGCGCTTTATTATTACCTTGGTCAACGGCCACTTGCTTAAAACTATTGACCAATGAGGCTGCGCGTTTTAAATTGGTTTGAGTAATGTCGACACTCTCTTTTGCAAGGCTTAAGAATTCTTGTAAATAAGGTTCGGTTAACTCGCCATCTTTATATTTTTTTTGCAATAATGACAATTCGCCGCCTAAATAGCTGATCGCCGTTACACTTACCCCTATAGGTGTATTAACCTCATGCGCGACGCCCGTGACTAATTCGCCTAGCGATGCCATTTTCTCACGCTCAACTAATCGGGTTTTCGATTTCTCCAAATCTTCCAATGCTTTTTGTAGGCGGTGATGGTTCACTCGCATTCGATTAAAAGCATCTATTTTCGCTTTTAATATCAAATGATTATAGGGCTTAGATAAAAAATCATCCCCCCCTGCTTCCAAACCCTCAACAAGTGACTCTGCATCATTCAAAGAGGTAAGAAAAATAATAGGCACGAAAGTCGTACCGGCAATTTTTTTAATATTTAGCGACGCTTCAAATCCTGTCATTTTTGGCATTAAGGCATCTAATAATATGATATGAGGCCGTTCTTTCTCATAAAGTTCAACCGCCTCCTGACCATCACACGCCAGTACTACCTGATGCCCTAGTTTAGTCACAAACGTGCTTAACAGTAGCCGGTCCGTATCATTGTCATCAGCAATAAGTATGGTGATTTTGTCCGTATCTAGGGGCATTTTTTAGGCCAATATATTAATATCCGTACGCTAAGCCACAACACGACCAGCAATATATTCATTGAGTATAGTATATAAAACAACCAATCTTTATTGCAGCACTGACAAATCTCTTCTGGAGGTCTACATTGATAATAACGTACGGTGAATACTCAACAGATGTTAAAATAAAGCAAGTAGACAATAGCTATGTATGATATTAGTGATACACGCGTTGAAAAACACTTTGTAAGCACGATGTATGCTTGCTACGCAGACATTTTATTTATCGTTTTACCATTTGCTTTAGTTGGTATGCTTAGGTTCTGGAATGATGACTTCAATATTCTGATACACCCTGACATTTCAATCGCAACAATCATACTGGCGGGTATGAGCATAGGAAAACTGATGTTGGCACTGGTCAGTAATAGAGACTTGAAACGTTTTAAGGTTCGATTCGTGTTCTTTATTTCATTTATAATTTTTATGCTTTTTGGCCCATCAATCACTTTTATCGTGATGGGTGTTGATGGCCAAAGCACACCAAAGTCAGCGATATTTATCCAGCCTTTATTATTAATTCTTGCGGTGGTTCTGTATTCTATCTCGTTTAATGTCAGCTTTATCATGACTAAATGGCTCGAACATGCAGACGAACAAACTACTCAATGATCAAAGCACAATGATCAAAGCACAATGATCAAAATTTTAATTCTTCAAATTCTCCCTAAATATTTTACTGAATTTAACATTCCTCATACGCAAAAATTCGCTTTGTGGTCTATCTTTAAAAGATTATTTGCTGCGAATTAAGCAGCTAAAATTATCTGTTATCAGTCACGGTTCTTCTATTTCGCGATAGGGTATAAGCCAGTGCAATGTTTTCGAAAACAGACATATCAACACCTCTATGGCTTGTTGTTTATAGCCCTTTCTCTAGTTTTGTGCTTAATTTCTACCGCCGAAGCAGACTCATTTCAGTTCAAAACATTATCGCTCCATAGCGAAGTTTCAAAACAAAGAGTCAATCCATTTATTCTGATCTTAGAAGATAAAGATAACCGCCTAACAATTGATGATATTCTTCAGACAGATAGACAAAACGACTTTGTCTCACCTAATGAACCCAACACTTTAAACTTGGGCTATAGCGAATCTACTTTTTGGATAAAGCTAGCGGTAAAAAACGAGAGTATCGAAGACTCATTTGAGTGGTGGTATCAACTCGACTTGCCATTATTGGAGCAGTCAGAGTTTTATCTTGTTTCCTCAGATGGCGGAATCCAAATACCCACAATTAGCAAAAGTATGAATTATGATACGCCGCTTAAAGAGCGCGATGTCAATCATGTCACTCAGGTCTATCGGTTTTCACTAAGTAAAGGTGAAAAAGCAGTCATCTACCTGAAGATTAACAATGACTTTTCAATCCACCTTCCCTTACTTATTTACACGCCAGAGGGATTTTCTAATAGCGTAGCGATGGAAGAGTTACTTTATGGCGGCTTTATTGGGTCATTATTAATTCTAATTGCCTACAATCTATTTATGTTTATTTCTGTCAAAGAAAGCACCTTCTTATTTTATATTTTTTACATGGCATCTTACTTAATATTTCTGTTAACCGAGCGTGTTCATGGTCTTTCTATATTGAGCGAGATCCCAAACTTTTTTCACAAGGATAACCTATCCACTTTTATTTGGATCTCTTGGCTATTTGCATTGGCGCTAGCTCGATCGTTTCTAGAAACAAAAGAACATGAGCCCGATCTAGACGCCATCATTAAATTGTCTATCGCTTTAGCGACCATATCAATCATTGTGTCACCGGCGATCTCTTCTACCATTACAATCCAATGGGCAGTATTCGGCACCATTCCCTACGCAATTTTGATGGTGTGGGTAGCTTATATTGCAATGATTCGTGGTAATTCCGTTGCACATTTTTATTTTACCGCGTGGTTTCTCAATTTTGGGGGCGTTGCTGTCTATGCGTTTACCGTCACCGGCTACTTACCTTTTAATTTTATTACGAGTAACTCCCCTCATTTTGGCATTATTTGTCAAATGATCATCATTTCCTTTGCCCTAGCTGACCGCATTAAGGTTGCCCAACGACGCGCAACATCAGCAACACAACAGTCACTTGTTCATTTAAATCGGTATCAATCTCTATTTAATAATGCACTCGAAGGAATATTCCAAATTTCTTTAAAGCGCGAATTTATTGATGCCAACCCCGCGATGGCAAAGATGCTTGGGTACGACTCACCTAATACCTTAATTAAACAAGTACAAGATGCGCTAAGTATTTGCTACCCGATCACTGAGGACTTAACTAAGGTCATTAATCAGGTAGAGCAAGGGAAAGATATTCACGAGATAGAAGCTCGTTATACAGGGTTGGATGGTAAAACACGCTGGGCAACCTCCACCGTTCGTATTATTTATGATCAAAACCATAACCCTTCCCATTTAGAAGGTACCTTCATTGATATTACCGAGCGTGTTGAGCGCTTAAATGATCGCCTTAAAAAAGATGTTGCTGAAGCTTCTGCGGCTGCGAAGAGTCGTTTTTTAGCCAATATGAGCCATGAGATACGCACGCCGTTGACTGCGATCATTGGTTATGGCGAGTCGTTATTAGATGAAACATTAAGTGATAAAGAAAAGCGCGAATCGTCAGAAATAGTCATTCAAAGTGGCAAACATCTACTTGAGCTCGTAAACGATATTCTTGACCATTCTAAAATTGATGCTGATAAAATGAGCACCGAAAAATTAATGGTCAAATTGCTACCGATTTTTGATGAAATAAAAACCTACTTCGCCCCTAAAGCAGCAGAAAAACAGATCGACTTTCAGATTCAGTATGAGTTTCCTCTACCTCAAGAAATAGAAACAGACCCAACCAGACTCAAACAAATTCTAATCAACTTATGCGCGAATGCCTTGAAATTTACTGAAAGTGGCAGTATTTCAATGGTTGTTCGTTGCGACAAACTCGAAGAACAATTATTCATAAAAATTACAGATACGGGTGTGGGTGTTAAAAAAGAGCAGTTCGAAAAGTTATTCGACCCATTTGCCCAGGCAGCACCGTCGGTTGCTCGCCAACATGGCGGTACAGGTTTAGGTTTGAGTATATCCAAACGTTTGGCTGAAATGCTTGGAGGAACGGTAACAGCTTCTAGTGTGTTCGGCGAAGGAAGTCAATTCGAAGTCAGCATTTCAACAGGCCCGCTTGAGCATATAAAATCACTTAAAAACAAAAGCGAACTTATTCAACAAAAACACAAGCTAGCCGAAGTAGAAATACCTAGTTTAAGAGGAAGGGTGCTTTACGCCGAAGACAATGAATTAAACTGCAAGCTAGTTGAATCATTAATCAATAAAACAGGCGCTGCCATTACTCTTGTGAATAATGGTGCTAAAGCACTTGAACTAGTGACACGTAATGATGAACATTTCGATCTAATTCTAATGGATATTCAAATGCCGATTATGGACGGTAGAGATGCGACAAAAGCAATTAGAGAAGCCGGTATAAATACCCCTATCATCGCACTATCAGCAAATGTGATGGCTCAGGATGTGGCAGAATACAAAGAGGCAGGTTGTACCGACTTTATGCCAAAACCAATTCAAAAATTTTCTTTCTATTCAATATTAAGTCTGTATTTACCTGAAAATAGGCGAAGTAAATCAGCGCCTAATTTAAAAAATAAGCCTACCACTCTTGTCGTGCCAAAAAAGATCAAAAAAAATCAATTAGCACCACTAAGCGGTACCGTACTCGTTGCAGAAGACAATGTAGTCAATAGTCGGTTAATTAGCCTATACCTCACTAAAATTGGTCTCAAAATCATTCTGGCGAAAAATGGTAAACAGGCAATACAAGAAGCCAAAAATAACCACGTTGATCTCATTCTGATGGACCAACATATGCCAGAAGTAGGTGGGTCTGAAGCCACAATAAAATTAAGGGAAATGGGATTCAAACATCCAATTTTAGCCTTTACTGCAAGCAATGACTCAGAAGATCGCTCAGTCATGATCAACGCAGGTTGTAATGGTTCCGTCGACAAACAGGTAAACCTTGAACAACTTTACCAAGCGCTTGGCCGGTACCTTCCAGTTACGACTAAGCAACTTAAAAAAGAGACCAGTTCAATACAACAACCAATCATTAATCAATTTACTAATGATATACCAGTACTGACTCAATCGATGAGCCAAGCTTTCGCTGAAAATGATTGGATTCGCTTACAACACTTAGCTCACGAGGTAATGGAAATAGCAGGATCATTAGGGTTTAAAGATATCACCGCAAGCGCTAAGCGTGTAGAAAAGGCGCTGCAAAAAGACAACACTAAGAATATCAAAAAACTTTTTAATTCCTTTAAGCGTGATATTCACAAAATAGAAACTCGCTTTAAACGAAACTAGGTCAGAAAGTATTAATGATTAATTTACGGTTCATAACAGTCATAACTGTGCACGACGAAAAATACACATCCATAGTCTATGATATAAGATATGGTAATCAGCAATAAAAAGGCAAAACATGGCGAATCAAAATAAAGAAACGTATTTTGAAGATACAATGTATGGCACGTATGCCGACATTTTATTTATTTTATTTCCATTCTTAGTCATTTTTCTGCTTCGTATTTGGAATGAAGAAGCAGGGGAAATACTCAGACAGCCTGACCTATCTATTGCAGCAGCCATCCTTGCTGGCCTAAGCTTAGGTAAATTTGTTCTCGGCCTTATTGGCGACCGTGACATGGGGCAATATAAAGAGCGCATCGTCTTTTTTATGGCGTTAACACTCTTTTTAGTTTTGGGTCCTTCTTTGATGATCATCATTAAACTTATAAATGACCAAGAGGCGGCTAAATTTGTGGTCTTCGCACAGCCTGTTTTACTCACCATCGCAATTGCGATTTATTCATTATCAGTTAGTGTTCATAAAATTGTAGAACGTCATGAGAACTACAATGAATATGCGCCCCAACAAAAAGAGAAAGAGGAAATGCCCCCCCCTTTAGTCATCGCGACAAAAGACTAATTCTCATGATACATCTAAACTACGATGCGCTTAACGACTTAGCAGAAGTGCTGGAAGAAGATTTTCCTAAAATTATTGAGTCATTTATAACAAGCTCTTCAACTATTCTAGAGGCTATCCCCGTATCATTGATTAATGATGACATTAGTAGCTTTGTTATAAAAATTCATAGTCTGAAAGGTAGTTGCCGCAATATTGGTGCTGAATGCTTGGCTGACCTTTGCACGCTCGACGAGGAAAATGTAAAAAATAATCGCATCGACCAAATTGATCCGTCACTCAAAAAAATAAAAAAAGAGTTCAAAATCGTAAAAAAAGCCTTACTTGCCTACCTTTCGTCCCAATAGATTTTATTTAGTTCATGTCAATAAGAACAAAAAACTCAAGTATTTCACCTCAAGTTCCTGAAAACAATTGTAACAAGTTTTCGAATCATGAACCGGTAGCCACCTAAATTACGACATGCCAAAATTATTTAAAAAATAAGAACGTGAACAAATGAAACAAGTTAAGCCTCTGTATTTAAATAACTTTTTAAAAATGGATAATAACATTTCTTACAAAGAAGTGGCCTGAAAACACTTTAAACATTACTTAATACAGGAATAATATGAATAAAATAGTTGTCGTATTCGTTAGTTTATTTTTCTCTTTGTCAGCAAATGCCTACGTAGTAAATACCAATGGCTTTGCATTCGGCTCTTCATGGGACAATCCAAACTCAAACGTTGATACCATATTAACGGGGCTTGAAGATCAAACAAGTAATGGACTAACACTTAATATGATTTCGGCTCAGACTTGGAGTGGTATTGGTGCAAGTTCAATTATTTTAGAAGAGCTGGCTGGTTATAAACACAACACGACATTTGGCTGGTATAACGCTGCGACTCATGATTCACAGCAGATTTTTTCAGGTTCAGATGGAAAAGGCGCGAATGCTGAGGTCAATTTTGGTGGCGTAATGGACATCGGTTTTTACATTGACCCAAATGGCGTAACCAATAACCGAATGTATACTGAAAATTTACTGAATACTCATAGCGACATACAGGTCGCTATTTTCAAAATTGAAGAGTTAGAAAATAGTTACATTTTAGGCTGGGAAGATCTAGACCTAAATGGAGGTACTGGCGGTGACCGTGACTACCAAGATATGATTGTTCGCATTACCATCGCACAAGTACCAGAGCCTAGTAGTATGGCAATGTTTGGGTTAGGCCTGCTAGGTCTTGTGGTAACACGCAAAAAAGTAAAGACAGCTTAATCTAATAACTTTCTGTAGTTGGAATGTGCGTATGTCATTCCAACTCACTTTAGACCCTTAACATGGCATGTTGGGGTTCTCTTCGATCACCCCAACCTACAAGCACCACACGCTCCGGTAGATTTGGATAAGTACAGCGAATCCTTACACACGATAAAAACAATCTATTTCCGTTAGACCACGCCCTGCTGTTTTAGCCATGTTTTTAACTGGCCTAAAGGCTGAGCACCCGCAAGCCTAGCGACCTCTTTGCCACTTTTAAATAGTATCAATGTGGGTATTGATTGAATGCGCCAGCGAGCGGCTACTTGCTGCTGGGCTTCAGTATTAAGTTTTGCAAGTCTTAACTTTGGTTCAAGCTCTTTAGCAGCTTTTTCAAATGTAGGCGCAAAGCTCTTACAGGGTCCACACCACGGCGCCCAACAATCCACTAAAACCGGTAATTCATTATGGTTTAAAACCGCCGCAACATTTGCTGCCGTTAAGTCCATTGGTTTACCTGTAAAAATAGGTTTCTTACATTTACCGCAGCTCGGCTTATCTTTCAGTCGATCACTTGGAAGGCGATTAGTCGCATTACATTTTGGACAAGTTACATTTGTGGTGCTCACGATTTTTTCCTCAATGCTATCGTTAAAGTCGCCATATTAAAAGTCTTCAAAATTTTCAAAAACCGACGCCCATTCTTCATAATAGTTTCCTGCATATTGCCTCAAAAATGGAAATAGCCATTTTGCAGCATCACCCAGTAAATTAAAGTTATCATCTAAAGAGTCTTCAAGACCTGGAAATTTCATTGCTCGCTCAAGTGCTGCGGCACACACTAAAAATTGACCAATTGAGTCTGCAATTGGAAAAAAATCCCAACCAGCTTCACTCTGCATCGCGCTATAAACAATTGACGTAGCGTTATGCTCGTCTAACTTAACGATGATCGGTTCATTGCCATCATTAGCAATTAAAAACCAACCATCATTCCAACCATTAATCGCCTCATTGGTCTCTGGGTTAACGTTATAACCCTCCATGCGCCAAGACAATTCACTTGAAGCGCGAATAACAACCGGATTTCCTACACCTTGAAACACAATCGCTTCTTTTGGACAGATGGTATCGATGTATGCTCTGAGCTCTGGCGGAAATGAAGATGAGCGCTCTTGCTCAAGCGCCTCACGCACAGTCGTATTATTACTTTCGAGAAAGGTCGCCTGCGGACTGAACGCTTCAATTAGCTCGACGGCTTCTTGTAAATTCATTTTGTATCTCTCACTTAAATAGTGCACTTATCATTCAAAACTCTTCGTTCATCAGTAGAGAATAAAAATATAGCCAAAACTTAACCTGCTCTAGTCGCTAAAATGTCTTCTATATCTACCTCGTCTAAATAACGGGTAAAATCAGGCTCTCTCGTTTCGATGGCGCGTATCGACATACGGTCAGCTAGCTCATTACCTTCTACCCCAACATGGCCATTCACATGCAGTACTTGCACTTCTTTTTTCAATTCTTGATGCAAAACAAACATTTCTTTTATCAATTCTAGGTTCTTTATTTCTCCACCTGACTTTTTCCAACCTTTTTTCTGCCACCCTACAGCCCATTGCGTCACACTCTGGATTGAATACTTAGAATCACAAAATATAGCAACAGTTCGACCTTGATTAATTTCATCTTTGGCCATCACTAATGCTTGATAAAGTGCATTCAGTTCTGCTGTGTTGTTGGTGCCTGCAGGGTTGAATAAGCCATACCAAAGCTCATCAACCATGTCGTTCCGATATACGGCAACACCCGAACCCGCTTTACCTGGGTTCGGCTCACAACCGCCATCTGTATAAATTTTAGTTTCGATTTGCATCGCGGTTATTTCATTCGAGGTATAGGTTTTAATACCCGGTTTTTTAATCGATGAAGCGCTTGAGTTCTTGGATGATCCTGCCCGTGAAGGCCCTTTAGAGCCTTTGAAGGCAGCTTCAGCTTCAGACAATGTTTTGAATGATTTATATTTTGCACCCGCAAAATGGTCAATATGCTTTTTACACGTACTCCAGTCAGTAAAAATTCCGGTCTCTCGCCCCTGCCATACTACGTAATATTTTTGTGCCACGTTTAATCCTTATAAATTTAACCCGTTTGATTACACAAACATGATATTTTTGATTGAGACGATACCTAAAAAGGACAGACACACTGTCCGCTAATTCTTTCTCCTGAGACAGGATGATCAAAACCCAAACTTGTCGCATGTAACATAAGTCGATCGGCCATAAAAAAAGCAGCATCTGAAGCATATAAGTCACACCCTAAGATGGGATACCCAAACGTCTTACTATGGATCCGTAGTTGATGCGTTCTGCCGGTCACTGGTTCAAACAACACTCGCGTCACCTCTGCGTCTTTATGCCGCTTAAGTACTCGATAATTTGTAAGCGCACTTTTTCCTTCAGTTTGACATATTTTTTGTAATGGAAAGTTAGGGCGATCTTTTGCGATAGGAAAGTCAATACTACCAACATCATCAGGTACTAGCCCATGCAATATGGCCGTATAAGCTTTTTTTGTTGCACGTGCTTGAAATTGCTTTGTAAGCAGGCCATTAACTTCTTTATTCAACGCCACTAACATAATGCCAGAGGTACCAAAATCTAAACGATGCACGAGTGCCGCGCTTGGAAACTGTTTTACTAAACGATAATGTACGGAGTCTTTATTGAGCGGGTGTTGACCAGAAAGACTCAACAAGCGACTGGGTTTATTGATGAGCAAAATATGCTCATCTTGGAACAAAATTTCAATTTGTTCATGGCAAACAGGCACAATAAAAGGATCAGCTTGCGGTTGCATGCCCTATCACTCCGTTACAATGGGGCTTTTAATCCCTTTTAAAAAATAGTCATTAAAAAGCTTTTCGAAAGCTATATTTTCTTGATCCCACTCCTGACGAAACTTAAGGTAGGCCATATAAAAATTGTCATTAATCAGTGTGTTAAATTTGTTAATCACTTCTTTGCCTAATTTACTATTCGAGCAAGCACCCGCAACAAGTTTATGCCTCATTCCTTCATCTAAATAATAATACTGATAATTGTCTTCTAAGTGATTTATTTTCAATTCACTAGAGTGCGCAATGCGATGCCTAAGAATATAGTCCACTCGTCTTTTATCCAAAAAAGCGACACTTAATTCATTTCGGTTATTGCTAAACTCAATCACTTTTCCTGACTGCAAATAGGGTGACAGAATAGGGGCTAACAATGGGTATCTAGAGTTACTGGTACCTGTGTAATACAAAGGTAAAATACCGGCTTTATAATTTGTAGTACGAAGTAATTTTCTGAGTGAAACAGAGTCCTCATTTCCTAACTCTTGGGCTAATGCTGAGTCACGCAGAGCAAGAATACCAAAGCGAGGCGTAAAGCCGTAGGGTTTTGAGTAAACTATTTTATCGGGCCAATACCCGAGCCATAAATGCAATGAACAAACATTTCCTTCTGCCCAAGAACGATTAATTCGATTAAGCGTTTGAAACTCTGACTTGTGTTCGTACTCTGGCAATAAGGAGGTGGTATAGTCCAAAAACTTATCGAGGTAGCCTTGCCCCTTATATTCGCCCGACTCAATATACTCAGGTGTAAGGGTCCACTTAACCCAAGTAATTTTTTCTTTTGCCTGCACCGTTACGGCTAATAAAAAAACAGTACAAAACACAGCAATAAAAAACCGCATATTCACAAACAACCTAGCATCAAAATATACCCACTTAAATTTTTACACCTTTAAAATCATATTCACTGCACTTAAGCTCTTAGCTATAAATACCACCAAAAAGCTCTAACTGTGTCAGATATACTCGAGTATCAAACTCTAATTGATGATAATCGGGCAACATATGCAAACAAAGTTGATAGAAATTTTTATTATGATCCTTTTCTTTAAGGTGGGCTAACTCATGTACAACAATCATGCTTAAAAGCGCTTCAGGCGCAGTTTTAAATACAGCACTAATACGAATGCTATTTTTAGTTTTCAACTTACTGCCCTGAACACGCGTCGCATAACGATGCATGCCCAGTGCATTATTGACCACATGTATTTTTTGATCATATTGAATATTACTAAGCGGGCCAGACTTCTTCATATAACGGTTTTTTAGCCCCATCACATAATCCCACAGAGCTTTATCACTGGCCATATGATGAGATTCGGGGTATTTAGATAATAAAAACTTCTTGAGCCGTTTTTGCTCAATCATCGTTTGAATTTTCCCTTTTAGCTCTGGCGAATACGCTGACAGGTATTTCAGTTCAGCCGATTTGATGGGGGATACCGTCGTCATATCAATCAGCCGTAAATTGGATGAGGTTCAGGTGGTGGTTTCAGCGCTTCTATCAAGTTGATAATCTCTTCTTTTAATTCTTCATCACCTATATTTCCAGCTTGAGCATGCGCATTTTCTGCCGCTATTAAAGCTTGCTCATTCTCACCAATCTCTTTAAGTAAAACAGCCATTGCATAATTTATTGATGCAATATAGTCATAAGCAGACTCTGCTTTGGCCAAACCTAAAGCCTTTTTATAAAGCACTAAAGCATCGTCGCTTTCTTCTGCAAAGTCAGCAAGCGTTTCCCATTGAACCGGATGGTTTTTATCAGTATTTTCATGTTCATCACACAATGCACGTAACTCACTGTACAATTCTTCAAATGTCGCGTCATCTTCTTTATGTGCGGCTTTGAGTAAACCCTCCGCTAAGGTGTGAACTTTCTTGTACAATTTAGTACTTAACATATTTGAAGAACCTTAATTTGTTTGGCATGGCTTAATTGAGTTATTCTACTACAAACTAACCGGCACATTTCTATATTCATCAATTTCCCAGGGAAAATATGCGCATTCAAGATATCTCAATCACGAATAACCAAAAAAAATCATTGTTAAAAGCCGTTAAAGACACTCAAATTCTAGTACAAGAAGAAAATGGCGACGTAATTGTGAACGTTAAGGCTTACCTGGCACTTAAGAATAACATTGCCAATAAGAACACCGGCGCTGAACCGATTGAAGATATTATTGGTTCTGAAGAACTGGACTTTGAAGCTGAGTATTTCGTTTTTAGCTAAAAACGCCTAATTAAACATCATTTACCTATATTCATAGGTAAATTCTAGTGGGTGGATACTTCTTCCCACCAAATCTGCACAATATTTCAACAAGGTTTACAAAAAAAGTCAGATAATTTACGTGTCAATTCTATTCAAAAATTTATTCTTCTTTATAATGCCCGCCGTTCGATAAATTTCTATCACTGAGGTCAAGTTATATGGTTGTTTTTACTGCCAAGATTAATGTCACTGGGGAAACATTTGTAGGCAGTGCACGAGAGAATGTAGAAGAACACTGGGCACAGCTCATAGCGCTGGCAGAAGATGGTGGATCAGGTGAATTGCTAGATAGCATTCGAGCACATGGCGCCAACAATATAGCCGTTGAAACTTGGGATTATGCTGAGTCACCTAGCGAGTCTCGAGAGCTGATACGTGAAGCTTGCGACCAACTTAACGGAAAAGTCATCAAAACTGGCCGAGTTAAGCTCGCAAGAGTCAGTACTGATACACCCAAAGAGAAAGATGATCTTTCTATTCAAGCTCAGCAAATTCTTAACCAAAACCAACTTAAAGCCGAAGCCGAGAAGAAAGCTCAACAACAAGCTAAAGCTAAACCGAGTCAAACGGAACACGGGCAGGTTATTAGTATCGATATCGAAGCTTATCAGGCTCAGCAAAAAGCTAACATGCCGGAAAAAACCGAACCAGAGCCCGTTAGCTTACGCCATACCGCGTCGACAGAAATTGCAGATGATATGAAGTCGGTAATGGTTCGAATCGAAATGCAACGCAAGATGAATCAAGCTAAAAATTCACCGACAAGAAAAAGAGCCACAAGTGCGAAAAAAGTGTCATCCATTACCACCTCAAAAACAACGGCACAAAAAGAAGTTGTTAAAAAATTAAAACTACCGGATGGTCGTGTGAGCTCTTCTGTGAAGGAAAAGCGCATAAAAGAAGCCATTGCCCAAGAAAAGATGGAACGCGAAGCAATTCGAGCGTCACAAGTGGCGGCAGAGGCGAATGACATGGCGGCAATGTTAGCCAAATTAGACGAGCGAACCCGCGAGAAAGGGAAATTAATGCGTCGCCGATAGTAAATTTAGGGTGCTCCACTCTGGGATACCCTACTCTTCTCTAAGCCACACACGCAGAAATCAAACAGACCTATAAAGTGGGCTGGGATCAGTTTAAGCGTTCGTTACGATAAACCGAGCTAGATTTTTCAATCAACACGTCACCGTTTATGCGTCAGTACGAACTCCTGCCACATTAATACAGCTTGTTTAAAATCTTGCAGACCGCATTCGGAAAAAGACTCTTGATCGTAAAGGTTGGTGTTTTCTGGCAACGCCTCATCGACATCAATACCAAGCGCCAACGCCAGTACCTCAACACCATCGGTGTGCAGACGTAGCTGAAACTCTTTTCCCTCTATATGAAAATAGCTTTTTTTACGCTGTTCAAGCTGATCGATACGATCAAGTAAGTCCGAAATGACCGCCTGATTATTTTCTATCTCTTCATTAAACCATAAACCCATTGCTTCGTAGCCGCTAGAAAACTGTGCACTCAGCTTGCCAAACTCATCAATCGTGTATTCATAATCCATATAGTATCTAGCTCATTATCAATAGATGCGTAGTTTACAGCAAGGAAGCTAGATTCACGAAAAAATGGTTTGGAATTGTCGTTTTAATAAACGGCTTACGTACCCTAGTTAATTATGCCATCGTCGATAAATCTGGCCAATCTTGATCGCCTAGACGACAATAGACATGACCTCGCAGCACGGAGGATAAGATGAATTCAGCAACGCCCAACTTATCTGGCCACTGACCTAGTTTATTAGGGTTCTCTTCGCTCACCCCAACCTGCATTTAGTGATGATCATTTTAGTAATGTATATTTAAACATCACACGGTTAATCGAAGGTGCATATAAATAACTTAAAAACTAGAGTGTTACGAGAGCAGCTCTAGTTTTTTCCCTGATGTGACAATAATATTCATCAAGGGTTTCGTGAGCAACTCGCTGCATCTAGATTGCTAATCCACTTGCGTATTAATGCAACTCCTTCAGCATGTACTGTACTACGCCCTAGCTCTGGCATCCGATGACGTTCATCATTTGTACTCATGCGGAATAGTAAATAAGAGTCATCTGGGTCAAGTGGTACAACATCCGCTGAATAATCTGAGTGACCACCCGCAACCGGCACCTTACAGGTACCAAATTTACCTGGGTTATCTTCATACGCTCGGTTATATTCCATTTGCAGCCCACTACCGCCAGCAGAACCGGCATACAAAGGTTCTGGCAAGGTGAGTTCTGAGCGATGACAGTGCGCACAGTTAACATCCAGATATGCTTTTGCGTTGTCATGTAACTCCGCACCGCCTAATTGA